>Ga0208767_1000406_pt1 | contig 34802 bp, 35 predicted proteins | sample VirMetDEL_Mar_21_FD_184514 | JGI IMG/M metagenome (GOLD analysis project Ga0208767, IMG submission 184514) | Aqueous microbial communities from the Delaware River and Bay under freshwater to marine salinity gradient to study organic matter... | ecosystem: Environmental > Aquatic > Marine >... | reverse complement strand
ATAAACTTTTAAGAGTGCCTTTTACCAAGTAATGTAGATTATCACTGCTTGGAAAGTTAAATACACTACTATGTATAGCTAAATGATAACCACTGCCACTAAAATAAGGTTGTGTAGACCATTTAATGTCTACTCCCATATCTTCTAGTTTTACCATAATGCTTCTAGTTTTATTAAGCGTGTATTCGTCACTATTGTTTGCTTTATCTATATCTATAAGTATCCAGTCAATGCTTCTAGGACCAAAATAGTTTTTTAGTCCATTATTAGCTTCAGCATATTCTGCAGCTTCTTTTGTATATAGATAAACTGACCTAAATAAAGGTGTTTCAGGTTTAATGTAATTAACCAAGTCTTTTTTGGCAATAAGGCGCCCTCTGTGTTGAGGGCTCCCCACTGCTATTTCGACATAGTCGTACACTATAGGTTACCTACTCCGCTAGCTGACATTTCTACACTTTGTTGTGGTGTATTTATGTCTGCTTCGGTAGCTTCTTTAATGAAACCTTTACCTTTAAACCATTTAACATCTGCTTCAAGTTTTTGCCTACCTTGCTCTGTGTTAGGTTGTATTCTATAAAATACTCTAGAATATACCTTAGCACCAGCTGTTTTAGGTTTTTCTTTATACACATATGCTATGTAGTCAAACTTAGGGTCATCGCCAGGCATTACATTTTGTGCGTGTGCTTGGTTTAAATGTGTAGCAATATTATCTATTTTTTTGCCATTCACATCTTCCCATTCACCATCAACATTTAAGCCTGATTCCTCGCCTATAACATCAAAAAGACCATATACTCTCTTTAATGCTGTGCCACCAGTTATTTTACCGTTAACATCTTTTTCTATGTTACCAGCAACTCTTAGTGATTTTGTATAGTCACTACCTTCTTGTTTTACTTCTATATCTAGGAATAAATCTGCCCAATCAAATTGACTAGACTTGTCTTCAAATCCTAATATAGCTACAGGTGTAATACCATAAAAGTTACTTACACCACTACTTTTTGTTTCTTCTGGTCGAAATATCGCCATTTACTTACCTTCGCTTTCTTTTTTATATATGTTAGACCAATTAAATTCCATGCATTGGCCACGTAAGTGTTCACATCTACTACCTGCTTCTATAGATTCGTCTGCTTTAAACGATACCATTAACTTCTCGTCTTCTCTTAAGACATAACCGATAGCATCACAATCTGACATAATCAGATTCTTCAACTTACCAGTTATATCTAAAGATTCAGGTTCAACTAGGGCTTTACCATCTATAACAGCCCTAGCAACCTTTCTATGTCCAACGATAATTAAATGGTCGCAACAGTCTCTAAAAGCATTGATTGTATTCATTACTTTCTCACGAGCTAACGCATAACCTTTACCGAATGTTAAATCAGCAATAGATGCTACTTCATATTCTGCACAAACAGCTTTCTCAGCCCATTCTACAACTTTATCAATAGTATCTATAGCTATGTATTTAAATTCGTGACCTTCCATAGCATCTTTAAGAGTTTGGATTAACTCTTCTCGGTTATTTACTTCTTGCACATAAGCTTCCACCATGTGCGTTCCTTTTTCAGTATCTATAATCAGACAGTCATCTAACTGTGAGAGCATAGTAGTTTTACCTACTTTGGGTGCTCCATACAGAAGAAGTACCTTCGGATTCAGAGACACTGGTTTGCGTTTCTGTTTCTTTATCACTATTTTCTCCATTTATTAAGGGGTTTACTTTACCGTATTCTTTAGTCATATACGGTGACAACGACTTCCAAATATACGAATAATATGTTCTATCATGCAAGACATTAAATACTTGTGACAACATTAGTCCAGCAATTATATTAGCTGTAAATATTGTATGCTTTGCAGTGCAAGGTAAATCAGGTATATCTTTACTAGATTTCCAACTAGATAGATAGTTATCATTCCAATAGTCAACTGTGTGAATGTCCATTGACAATGCACCCATACGGCCATCTACTAACACTTTTCTATCACGTAGTCTAGTCCAGTTCATATACACTATTTTACGTATTTCCATATTATCTGGAGCCATCATTGTACATGCTGTGACATTGTCTGTAAAGCCAAATTTAGCATGTTCAATAATTTCTGTTTCGCAACCAAAGTGTTTTACTAAATCTCTAGCTGCCTCTGTTTTAGGTTTACTTAAATAACTTTCTGGATACATTGTTGTACTAAGATTATGTTCTTCTAGCACGTCAAAGTCCCATACGTGAATCTTTTTAAAACCCATCATAGCTGCAGACAGAATGAGCGATGAGCCCACTCCGCCTGCGCCTATGACAGTAATTTCCTTAAGATTCTTTTGGTTAATTAAGTCCTTGTTTCTTAAGAATCTGCTCATATAATGATACCTCCATCAAAATCTACATCAATATCATTTTTATTACAGAAACTATCTAGAGCAGCTTCAGCATCTATTGCTTGTTGCTCTACTAATTCAAACCTAGGGCTGCCATATTGCACTTTAAACCATTCTTCACTAGTTTTTTCATAAGCTAAGTATAGTTTATCATACTCTTTTTGTAAGCCAGCCTTTAGTTTGGGTTTACTTTTTAATGCAGGATTAACTACAGTCCTTTCATCAAACATAGCAGTTTGTCCTACTAAACCAGTTCTGCTATAATATGTAGGCATTATTTTAACTTGTTCTTTTTCTTGTTTTTGTAAGGAATTAAGACACTTCTTAAATAAACCTACAGGTTTACACTCATCATAATCGATAGTTACATAACCATGTTCTTCTTTAGTCCAATGAACTTTTTGAAAACTATCTAGCCAACTAAATGAGAATGCAAATGGGCTTTTTGTACTTTCATGAGCTACTACTAATGATGGATAACCTACTGTATTAGCACATTCTTTCATATGGTCTCTATCTGTGCCACTAAAGAAAGCTCCACCACCTAGTGTATGATGACTGTGTATTAAACCTTTGTAACATTCTCTAAGCTTAGGATTTTCTTTATAAGCTTTTTGAATCATTTCAAGTTGGTCTTCGCCATCAAACTCTGTTGCTGCAGTACTGCCTAAATCAATAGGGTAAAATGCCATAAGTTCCCATTCTGTACACCAGCCATGTTTATCTTCATTTAACTTACTATAAAATCCTACACCAGACCATTCTGTCTTAGGATATAAATTTAGTAAGTGTTGTATTTGTTTATAGATTGAGATTTTCAATCTGCACTGTACTTTTTTCATCTTTTTTGAGCCTCCTTAACTCCTTTTCGTAATATTCTATTTTTACTTGTTTGTTTATTTCTTGCATTATATCTAATTGAACAAAGTAATCTCTATTCGCATTATCTATTAAATCTGCAATGTCATCTGTATCAACATCTTCTGTTACATCTATGTTGTCAACGTATTCAATAAATTCAGTAACAGTGTCCCATAATACAGTTTTGTCTGTTTGTAGTAGTTTATGAACTTCAGAAAATGACTTAGTTAGTATTACCATATAATCAGCAATTTCTGAATAAACAGCATTTTTCCACATTTCTAACTTACTACGCATATCTGATAAAACTTTAACTGCATCATTAAACTCTTGATAATAATTTGGATTATCTGAATCTCTTGTTAAGTTTATAAGTTTATGCCCTCTATCATGATACCTTTGATTTTTTTTAGGTTTATCTATATAGAAAAACTGTTGAACGCTAAGAGCATTATTTATATCAAATTGCAATTCATCATAATCTGGATGCCATTCACCTGTAATAGTACAAGAATTAGTTTTATATAACTCATGTAATGTACTAGTATAATATGATGCAAGTATAAATGCTTCATTTATATCAGGACAATCTAGTATCTTTTTTTGTAACCATAAAGCAAGATTATATGTAGCTACATATTTAAACGTAGTAAACTTTAAAGTTTTAATGTCTTCGTTTAGATATTTACTACCATTTTGTATATGCTGAACAAGTTTTGATATTGGTTCTGATTTATATTCTTTTTTCCTACCTGATGTAAGCATAAGATTAACATACAAAAGTTCATCATCATCACTATGTCTTTCTAAATCCCAATAACTTTGATGTATCAAATAATTACCATATTCATTTTTTCGTTCAAAAGCTTCTTTAAGCATACTATCACTATGTATTGGCAATCTGTTTGTATACTCAAAACTTTCAGGATGATGATGAGGACTTCTATAATTCCAAGAACTTAGAAATCTTCTTATATGCCATGCAAAACCTGTAAAGTTATAGTTTGTTATAGATGCTCTAATAGGAGCTTCCATACCTGCAAAGCAAGCATTACCATGACTGACATGAGGATGTTGTGCTTGTACAAAACTATCTACAAGTTTACCTTTTAATACACCTTGTTGTTTTGTATAAAATTTAAATATCCATTTATCAAAACCTGTGTTCATAACTCTAAGATAATAATCGCCAAGTCTATATATTTTTCTACGCTTTAGTTTAACATCTTTAAATTTAAACCATATTTCTATAGATTCAGCAGGCAATTTAATACCATTAGATACATGTTCATTAGTATGTTGCATTGCTCTTACAACTTCATAAGTATCATCATCTAACAATGTATCTACAAACTTTGATACATCTTCTGGTGGTCTTACGAATGAATCTTGGTCATAATCATCAAACTTATCTATTACATCGTCTATTACACCATTATCTCTTGTAAATAACCATGTAAATATCTCTATTAATTGTGTTCTCACTTAGTTTACCTCTACTTTCTCTTTATTTAAAAGAGAGCCTCACCATTTCCCAAATGCCTCTAGCTGACAGTTTCACCTAGGTTGAGGACTAACGCTGGCCCAAGTTGTTGGCTCTCTTTTAATTGTTTATTACCTCTGTTTAGCCACTTTTGTTAGCAGCGTTTGCTATGTTAATAGAATCTCCTGCAGATATAGGAGTGTTTAGTTCTATAGGTTTATCATTATTATTCTCATCTTTAAACTGTATAACAACATTGTTTATTGAGATATTTTCTGCACTCAATACGTCTGCTAATGTTGCGTAGTCTGATACTAATAATGGCATAGGTCTACCTTTAGTAAAACTATCCATATAGAACTTATCGTTATTTGTTTCATTTGACATGTCTTGCCTTATCTATGGTGTTTATTTATTTAAGAGTGAGCCTGATAAGCAACACCATACTTACTCATCAGGCCCATTAGAGGCAAACTGGTTTGTTCGCCTAATATTTTGATAACTCCTGCAACTTCCAGCCAGGCAATAGTAATTAACTTGGGAACAACTCGTTCTTTGCTCTCTTGAAGTCCCCGAAACGAGTTTGCCATAATATATAATAGAGTTTTTATACTGTTATCAATTTAATTTTTGGCATACTTAAAGAGTGACCGTACGTTGTCTTTTAAACTCTACTGTTAGGTATGCCAGCCATATTTGATACATATTCTAAGCTCGGTTGCTGTTAACAGACGGGAGACTCACTAGAATATGTATCTAATTTTATTCCAAGGTATAACATTATCATGTAGATTTATAAATCCATCAATTAGACCTTGTTTGTATTTCCAAGCGTATCGTACATTATCGCCACCAAATATAGATTGTTTACCTTCTTGTTTATGTGGTGTCCATAAGTATTCTTCGCCTTTTACATTGTTTTCTACATTATACTCGTGTAATCCTTTGTTATGAACTAAGAATATACACTCGCATAGTACATCTTTTTTAATATTATCATCTACTATGCTATCTATAAGTTTAAACATTTCTACATACTCATCGCCACAACCTTCATATGCTATAATAGGTGAGTAATTAATGTGTACATCATAACCTGCTTCATAGAATGTGTTTATTGCTTCTATTCTATCTACAATACGTGATGTACCAGGTTCTAACATACTAGACATCTTTTGTGGCATCAAACTAAAACGTATACGCACTTTACGTTGTGGATTATAGTTTAATAAGTGTTTATTAACAAATTTAGTTGCTGCTGTACCCATTACTCTTTCACTTTGTACAAAGTAATCAAATAGTTTTTCCCACTCGTGATACTTTGCGTGTAATGCATAATCCTCGTTACAACTAAAATCGTAAGTATAGTATTTACTATGTGTTTGATTAGCCTCTTTAGGCCATTGCAAGCTCATAGCATGTTCATCAATAGCATTTATTAACGCTTCTGTATTTGTAGCTATTGTTGTTATACCTTGTTTTATATGTCTACGCATATAACAATAACTACATCTGTATAAACAGCCGTGACCAAATGTAGGTGTAATATAATCACTACTACGTCCTGATTCACGTATTTTCATACTTTTACGTTCTACATATTTCATAATACTCCTTAATTTAAAGAGCCGTGCTTACATATACGGAAACGATATGTGCGGATGTTTATGGAAGTGTAAACACAGCTCTTGTAAGATTGATGATATAATAGGGCTCAAATAGGGCATAATAATAGTCGAATGCAATAAAAAGGACTAATCGCCATAAGGATAGCGAAACCCCGCTAGTGCTTTAACAGTTAGCTTAACCTATTATATCATCTAATGGATGTTGTACTGGTTTAATATCTAAAGGTGGTATCTCTTTAGTAACATATTTAGCTCTAAGATACACCCTATCAGGTTCATTATCTTCCTGTATATTAAACTTTACACCGAATACCTCTTCAAATGGCAATAAATATTTCTTCCATTGTTTATATTTACGACGATATATGCACCATTGCATATGTGATTCATCTGTTACACTACCATCTGTATCGAATTTAGTAACCTTAGGAGGACTCGGTGGGAATCCTCCAGGTTTTCTTATGTGCCGACTCACAGGACGGCTCTTAACATATATATTATAAAGTATAGCCATAAAATACCTATTATAGCTACACAACTGTAAACTGTTATTATTAGTAATCTATCTTTTTTATCTGCCATATTATACCCCCGTTATTAATGATAATATAATACTTATTGCACAAAACATTACTAATAATACTATTATACCTTCTATTATTACTGATGTTACTATTTTCATTTATACTCCTTATTTTATGGACTCAGCAATAGTTACTACGGTAACTTAATACCTCAGCGTAGTGCTATCAATAGTAACTATTACTGACTGTTTTGTCCGTTATGATAGGTGCGCTAGATGTCTTAGTAGAGACTGCTGTTACACAGTTAACCCATACCTATCAAGTTTATTTATTATCTTTATCAGGTTCAGATAGTCTATCATATTCAGCTTCATCAGCTCTCATTCTGTCCTGAATTTGCTTATTTTTAGCCTTTTGCTCACAATGCCAATCATACTCTTCCTTAGCTACTGATGAACCAAGCATTTCTGCTTCTATTTGAGCTAATTCTAATTGTGTAGGCTTATCACTAATAAAATTGAATGTACCTAAGTCTTTAGGCTTCATACTTTCAAGAGATAGTTGTAGTTCGTTAATAAGATATAATAAATGACTACTTTCACTACCATTAAAACAATTCATATGAGTATCTATTTCATCAGATAATACTTTAATATTATTTTGTATCTTATCTTCTACTTTGTAATGTATTAACATACGTTTATCAAGTTCATCAATACGTTTATTAACTTCATCAAGTGTATTATCATACATAAGATTAGTCTCTATGTGTGCTAATTGTTTCTTTAAATATGATATAGTATCACTATTTTTAAATATCCTTCTATTGATACTACGCAATCCACCTAATGTTAATATTTGCTTAGGTTTGCGATAAAACACCGCCTTACCTATAAGTTTAAAAGGCAATAATATTAGCCTAATAGGCAACAATATGATACCTCTGATGGTATAGTATACTGTTGATTTAATGTTTCTATAATGTAGTTTATTCTTACGTTTCATTGCTATTCCTATCTGTACATAATGTACTGTTTATTATTGTTTATGTGTACTAATATATAAAATAGTACTGTTTACTTACATATATATAAAGATAAGAGAGGAGTGTATTACCCCTCTCTATCTTGTCCAAATCTAAGACTAACCTTTAAAGAACTTGGTGACGTCTAAAGCTTTTCTTTGTGTTGGTGGGCCAACATACAAGAAATGCGAGTCGCCATATCTTTCAGGTTTAAACTCTGATACTCTGACTGGTAAACCTTCGGTTTCCGCAAGAGTATTAAGTTTAGTAACGTCTAACGAAGACACATTTAAGTCGTAGCAATTAAATCCAAGTCCCTTTTTGGATTCTGACATTGCGTAGACTCCGTCTGAGTTAGGTATGAGCATTGATTGTAATAATTCCATAAATTTATTCATGTTTATTTCCTTTAATTTATTAATTGTTATGTTAATGCGAATATCACATCGCATGATGTGCGGGGGTTGCAGTGGACACGTTGATGATTTGCATAAACGGCAAGAGTGGTGGCTTACCTTAGTGTGTTACTAAGGACTTCGGAGACAAACAACACGACTGATACTGACAGCAGGCGTTGTTTTCAACGAAGTAAGGCACCCCATGCCGTGAATTTCAACGGGTACGGTGCACTATATCTCCCACACACCCATTCTCGTGCAATTTTTTTGAAAATGCGTTTTTCAACCTAATCCATGTAGTAGATTTATTAACAATTCACCACGTTTATCGACGAAACATAAATTTTTTTTAATTTATTTTCGCAAAACACTTGCTTTTTAGGGTAAAAATAACTTAAATTCGTACTCCCTACTAGGCGCTACACTAGGTAATATACCTGGTTTGTGGCCTACTGCAGGACTTACCCAATAAACTCTCAATTAGATAAACATTAAGCTAGGCAAGTGACTTATCCTAGTCACTATCTAATAAATTCCTTGGTTATTAATACTACTTGTAGTATATTAAGTTGATAATTTATATATATTTTAAACAAATTGGGGAATAAATGAGCGATTTAAGTATAACGCATGCAGGAAGCGCAGTAACTCAAAACCGTCCTGGTATGAAATCAGATAATAATAAGCTAAATGATATGAAGATGGACGTTATTGAGGTTACACTCACTACAGATGTTGAAACTATAGCAGATGATGCAGTAATTGCACAAAGAATAGAACTAGCAAATGTAGCTGCAAAAAAGGGTGGAAGTTGCCTGTTACAATCTATAACTTTAATAAATACAGACAGCAGTACAGAATCACCATCAATGGAATTAATTTTTTTAGAAGATAACACAGCTATTGCTGGAGACGAAGGAAATGCAGTATCTGCTTCAGATTCAACTGCTTTTAAAATTTTAGGAGCTGTAACTGTAAGTAACTGGTCTATTTTAAAGCCATCAGATAATGAATTTGCTATAAAAGCAAACATTGGTATGGTTTTAAAGACTACATCGGATACAAGAAGTGTATGGGTATCTGTTATAAATAGAAGCAGTGGCATTTATACACCATCTGGAACTAATGTACTTAAAGGTAAATTCGGAATAGTACAAGACTAATGTTTACAAGTAGACGAATAGCCACTATAGGTGGTGATAAATTCAGAGATGAGTTCTCTTTAGCTTTTGATGGTATTAATGATTATATACAAACAGCAGGAAAACCTGTAGACACAGCAGATGCTACTTATGTTTTTTGGATGAAAGCTTCAGAAACAGGAGATAATAGAGTTGTTTTTTCACATGGAGACGCTAATATAGGGGGTTTTGCTGTAAATCACCATACTAAAAGCAAACCTTTACTGTATCTTAATAGTTCTTTATATCAATATTGGAATGATGCACCTGCTCAAGATGATGGAAAGTGGCATCATTGGGCAGTTGTAGTTGATATTGATGATATGACTGCTTGTAAATTATATGTTGATGGAGTATTACAAACTCAAGGGGATAGGTCTACATCAGGTACAGCTTCTTCTTATCAGGATTTAAGGATTGCAAGGGGAGATAGCGAATATTGGGAAGGTTCTATGTCAGAATTTGCAGTATACAATGTTATGTTATCTGCTTCACAAGTTAAAACACTCTACAATGGTAGAGAACCTTACAATCATAACGAAGGTATTCTTACAGGTAACTTAAAGGCTTGGTATAGAATGGGTGATGGAATACTTGACCATAAAGCTACAACAGATGGCCAAGGAGGTATAGTATGTGATATGACAAATGCTACACTTGGAAATGATATTTTTGGAGGAAGAGGTAACTTTACAGATAATAGTGATAGTTATTGGAGCTTTGGTGGTGCAGGTGCATCAAATGGAGTTATAGAAGATGGTGTTTGTAAATTTAATCCTAGTGGGTCAAGTAATTGCTCACTACAAAAAGCAGGGATGTTAACTATAGGTCAAATGTATAGACTTGATATAGATGTAACATCTGTAGATTCTACTCAAGCTGCAGGGACATCATTAGTAATAGATGATAATAATCCTTATGTTAGAGTTTCTGAATTAACTGACGGTATAACATCTCATACTATGTATTGGAGGCCTATAAATAATACTGCATTTATACTGTATAGATACAACATACACACAGATGGAGTTGCTTATGATGAAGCAATACAATTTGATAATTTAAAAGTTAGACCTGTTAATGGAAACCCTGGATATATGTCAAATATGATACCAGATAATTTTGAAAGAGATACACCATAATGTACGAAAATAGAAAATGGGTAATAGTTAATGTATCTGATATTACAGATGAAATGATAGCAAGTGCTATTCAAACATCTACAAGTACATTAAGAAAAACATTAGATGGTAGTAAAGCGGTACTAAAATGGGAAGGCGATACACCTTCTTGTTTTGATGGTATGACTACTTATTCTCATAGTGAGATAAAAGAAGAGTTGGTAAAAAGTGAATGGAGTTCTAATGAGTAAATACAAACCTTACGAAGCTCCACAGTATATGCAAGACTATGCTCAAACAGCTACAGACCCATTTGGAAGGTCTATGCTAGGGCAAAAGCTTGCTATGGAAAAGTTAGAAGAAATGACTGATACTAACTATGAAGAGCCTATTAACGCAAGTATGCCTGATAGTGGCTTGCCTGAAGAAGCAGGTGTGGCTGGAGATGGTATAACTAAATATTTATTTGGTGGAATGCCTAATGTAAAGAATGCAGGTAAAAACTTACTTGCTAGAGCTTTACCTAAACAAGCTGCTAAGATGGGTGTAAAAGGTGGATTAAGATTTATTCCAGGATTAGGTTGGGCTATGGGAGCGGCAGATTTAATAGATACTTTTGCATATCCTATATACGACCACTTACCAGGAGGTGTAGGTGACTACTTAACCTGGAGAGACACAACACAAGGAGAGCAGTAATGTATAAATGGGGACCTAGAAGTATAAAGCATTTAGTCACACTAGACGAAAGGCTACAAAAAGTATTAAACGAAGTAATAAAGTATGTTGATTGTTCAATAATAGAGGGTCATAGAAGTGGAGAAAGACAAAACAAGTTGTTTGAAGAAGGTCGTACAAAAGTTAAGTATCCGCACGGCCGTCATAACTCTAATCCAAGTAGGGCTGTTGATGTGGTCCCTTATCCTATTGATTGGGATGATAGGGAACGTTTTCATCTTTTTGCTGGTTTTGTTATTGGCATTGGTCAGTCTATGGGAATAAAACTCAGATGGGGTGGAGATTGGAATATGAACTTTGAAGTGGATGATAATAATTTTGATGATTTTCCTCACTTTGAATTAGTTGATTAATGTATACGGTAAATATAAATCACAAAGGCCAGAAAGAGGCCACAACATACACTATATACAGAAAAGAAGAAGCAGAAAAAGAAGGAATTAGGTATGTATACTGGAAAATGGTTCAACCTGGGGGATATGCTTTATCTGATGACGATTACGTTGCTAAGTGTATTAATCGCAAAGAGTACCCATCTAATCATGACAAAGACAATGTATATCTCAGGTTCCCCTGGGGTTACACTTTTTTTAATCCTAAGTATGCTTCTAAAAAATTAAAAGTATCAGGTAGAAAGACTAACACAACAATGTCTGGCAAACCCATGCTAGAAGTTAAGTCTAAGCAAGATATGATGAAAAACCTTGCAAAAGCCTACTCTGTTACATGGGACTATAATCTTGCATTAGATATGGTTCTTGGTACATATACCCCTTCTGAGTTTAAGAAGTGGAAACGAAGAATGAAAACGGAGGTTTTTAGTAAAATGATAAAAGAGGAACTAGCAGATTTATTATCTGACCACGGACTAGACAAAACTTATACTTTAGATTTATTCTCTCAAGTTATATCCATGGCTAAAGATAAAAAAGATGTTACTAATTTAATGCGTGCTGTAGAAAACCTGCAAGGTATGCATGGTATGAAAGAAAAGTCTTTAGTTAAAACAACTGAAAGTATAGAAGCAGTTAGTAATACAAAACTTATTGATGAGCTTAGAGAAGAGGAAGATAAGCTTATAGCAACTAAAACAGTAACTAAGGAGGAATCATAATGCCATACGGTAAAGGTACATACGGCAAGAAAAAAGGTAGGCCACCTAAGAAAAAAGGTAAAAAGAAAAAGTAAATGCCAACAGATGAAGAATTATTAATAGAAAAAGGCCAAGACGAAAGTCTTGGCTTTGGCACTTTAGGAAAGTTTGGTACGGGTGTTGGTCTTTTAGGTGCTTCTGCAACAATGATGAGAGGTCAGACTCCTGGTGGCATTAGAAGAACCACAGCTGATTATGCTAGTAATAAATTACTAGGATTTTATTCTCAACCTACTTTAGGTGATTTTTATTCTCCTCAAGTAAGAAAAGCAAAAGCTTATGGAAAAGAACTTATTAAAACTGGTGGTAGAATAGGTAGAGATGCAGTTTTTAATTTAGCTAATTCAGAGTTTTATAATAAGACAGGTATATCGCCAGTTGTTATGAGAGATATTGATAACATAGATAAAATAACAGATGAAACTTTAAAAAAATATATAGGACCAAAAGGAAGAGGTACAAAATATTTTTATAAACAAAATGCTAAAAATATAATAAGAAATTCTGAAAAAGATTTGTATTTTAAACTGACTAACGATAAGTCAAATGCTATTTTAAACAATAGTAAAGTGTCAAAGGAAGTAGACAATATAATAGGAAATGCTGTAAAACAGACTAATGCTAATCATTTTATAAAAAACGCACAAAGTAGAGAAGTAGCTCAATTTTCTGTAACAAGATGGGGTGCTTTGAATAAACAAAATCTTAATTTAGTAACACCCAAAGATATGAAATTTATAAGATATAAAACTGAACATATAGGCAACACTTTAAGAAATACTCAGTTTGATAGAGGTATGTATAAAACTATGTTAGATTTAAAAAATAGTGGAGCTATAACTAGTTCTTACGGGTTTAATAATTCAAAAATTTATAATGCCGAAACAATTTTAGCTAATGCTGTAAAAAAAGGATTTATTGGCGGAGATGTTATCCAAAGAGGAAATACATTTATTTTTTCTTTGAGCCCTAAAGGAAAATCTAATTATGATTTTGGAGGTTTTAATGCTGTAGCTCAATGGGATGCAAAAAACCCTCAATATATAAAATTAATGGCTACAGATGTTGGAGATGTAGATGTTTTTGACAAATCTATAAAGGCTACTAAAACTAGTGGTATAAAATATGTTCCATTAAAAGAAATTGAAATAAAAGAAGCTACATTAAGAAAAGAATTAACTGATGAAATTCCTAAGAAAAAACCTAAAACTTCTAATGAACCAGGTAAATCAAGAACAAAAAGAAAGCCAGAAGATATTCTAAAAAGACAAAGCGTATTTAATCAAGAACAAAGACAAAAAATTGCAGATTTAAAATCAAAAAGAAAATCATTTAATGTAAGTTTTGCAAAAAAAATACCAAAGTTAGGTAGAGCTTTGCCTGGTGTTTTTTCAACATTGATGTTTGCTTCAGTGGCAAATGATATAGCTGGTTATGCTTTAGGACAAAAACCTTCTGAATGGTTATATAAACAAGCAAAAAAATTATTTTAATGGATTACGAAGAACAATATAGTCAATTACAAGCTTTAAAAAAATTACGTAATAATATGGCTCTGTTCGGAAGGCACTGCTTCCCTACAGCCTTGAGGAAGAGTACTCCCCCTTTTCATAACGACGTGTACTCTGCCCTCGCTAACGACGACAAAAGGAGGGTGTTAATTGCAGCTCCCCGTGGTACAGCCAAATCTACAGTTACCACCCTCATCTTCCCTCTATGGAGATTAGCATTTAAAAAATCAGATGAAGATTTATTTATTGTTATAATATCTGAGTCACAAACACAGTCTATAAATTTCTTATCACGTATTAAATATCATTTAACACATTCAGATAAGTTTAGTGCTATATTCGGAGATTTAGGTCCTACAACAGCAAGAAGATGGACTAATAATGACATAGTATTAGCTAATGGTACAAGAATAATAGCTGTAGGTACAGGACAAAGAGTTAGAGGGTTTATTGAAGGTGATACTAGACCTAACCTTATTGTAGTAGACGATTTTGAATCTGAGCTAAATGCATTCACTCCAGAAGCTAGAGCTAAGAATAGAAAATGGGTTACAGAAGCTGTTATACCATCTTTATCTGACGAAGGTAAGATAGCTATGATTGGTACGGTAATATCAGAAGATTGTTTTTTATATTGGGCTAAAGAATCAGATGCATGGCATACGCTATGGTATTCTATATGGGATGAGGATGAAAAAAGTATATGGCCCGAAAGATTTCCTAAATCACGTATTAACGAAATAAAAAAAGAATTTGCTTCTGTAGGAAACTTAAATGGTTTTTACCAAGAGTATATGAATATAGCTCAATCTCCAGATATGGCACCATTTAAACCAGAATGGATAAAAATGCATCATTATGATTATAAAAGGATTGAAGGGCAAAATTGCCTAGTTAGGACTATAGATGGTAAAGAAGAGATTAAACCAGTTGAAGTCTATTGTGGAGTTGACCCTGCTAGTAGCCTTGCTTCCACTGCTGATTATTTTGTTGTTGCTACAATGGGTATTGATTGTGATAACAATAAGTATGTTATTGACATATTCAGGGATAGAATTAGTCCTGCAGAGCAGCCTCAAAAGCTTATTGATGTTTTTAAAAAGTATAGGCCTAGGAGGATGAAAATAGAAACTGTAGGTTATCAAGAAGCTTTAAGAACAGCAGTAAGAGAGCTTATGTTAAAAGATAGTCTATACATACCAGGTCTTGAGAAAGGTGTAAAACCTAGAAATAGAAAAAGTGAGCGTTTATTATCATTAGTACCTTTATTTGCTAAAGGTTCTTTTTATTTTAGACCACAAGATAATATACCTCAACAAGAATTTTTAAGTTATCCTAGAGGAAAACATGACGATGTTATGGACGCTATATGGACAGCATTAGATAAATCAAAACCTTCTAGACGTAAAGAATTTAACAAAGATGATAATAATTTTACTAAAACAAAAAAAAGACTTGATTGGATGACCCTTTAGGTTGTATATTAAGTTGATGAAAACTAGGCGGAATATTGGCAACTAACGAGAAAAAAACACCAGAAATAGTAAACGAAACACTTCGTTTATTTAAAGATTATTCTAAGAAACGAGACGCTTGGGCTCAACAAGCTAAAGAAGATAAAGAGTTTCGTTTAGGCAGGCAATGGACTAAAGAACAATCTGAGATATTAGAAGGTAGAGGACAAGCTCCTATAGTTGTTAATCGTATACACCCAGCAGTAGAAACAGCAAAAGCTATGCTAACTACTAATAGGCCATCATTTAGATGTGCTCCTAGAGAAGATTCTGATAGAAAAGTAGCTAATGTAATGAGTGCATTACTTAGTTATATGTACGACATATCTGATGGAAGAACAGTAATAAGACAGGCTATAGATGATTATTACGTTATGGGTGTTGGTTATATGAATGTATATCAAGACCCAATGAAAGATATGGGTAAAGGTGAAGTTTGTATGCACGATATTGACCCGTTAGATGTATATGTTGACCCTAATAGTAGAGATAGATTTTTTGATGATGCAGAAAACATTATAGTTTCTAGATTATTTAGTAGAGACCAAGCTAAAAAGCTATATCCTAAATATAAGAAACAAATAGATGATGCTAGTAGTGAACAAGATTTTAATATGCCTGAAACAGGTAGAGATAATGATAGTAATGTATTTTTCCCAGAAGATGTAGGTTTACTACACGAACAAAGTGAATACATAAGAGGTTATGAAAGATATTATAAGATAGAAGTTGAAAAAACTAGAACTTATGAGTCTTTTAGTGGTAAAGAAGAACTGTTAGATAAAGAAGAATTTAGCCAGTACATTAAACAGCCTGCATGGATAGTACAAGGTCAAGTTATAACAGACCCTAAACAAGCAGAGCAAATAATAGCTGAACTTATGATGCAATATGAAATGCAAAAAGAACAAGCTATGGGTATGCAACAACAGCAAATGGATGAAGCGGGTATGCCAGCTGATATGGAAATGCCTCCTGTTGATATACCAAAACCTCAGATAGAACAAGTTGACTATCAAGATTTAATATTAAAAAAGCTTATTGAAATAGTTAAAATTAAAGTATGTAGAATTAAACAATGTATTATAATGGGTGAAACATACTTATATTCTAGAATACTACCTATTGAACACTATCCTGTAGTTCCAATATGTAATTTACATACAAGAACACCTTATCCTACATCTGATGTAAGGATGGTTAAAGGATTACAGGAGTATATTAATAAGACACGTTCTTTAATAATAGCTCACGCTACTACAAGTACTAATACTAAAATATTAGTTCCAGAAGGTAGTGTAGATATGAAAGATTTTGAAGAAAAATGGGCACAGCCTGGTGTAGCTATACCATACGACCCAACTGATGGAGCTCCAGTAACAGTTCAGCCTAGTCCGTTACCTAATGAGTTATATCAGAATGAAACTACAGCTAAAAATGATATTGACCATCAATTAGGACTGTATGAAATGATGATGGGTAACTCACAAGCTGCTCCTCAAACTTATAAAGCTACTATATCTCTAGACGAGTTTGGTCAAAGAAAAATTAAATCTAAACTAACAGATATAGAACAAGCTTTAGTTAGAGTAGGGCAAGTTGCAATTCCATTAATGCAACAATTATATAGTATAGAAAAAACATTTAGACTTGTTAATCCAAACAATTCTATGAGTGAGTATGTTGTTAACAAAAGATTGTATGATGACAAAACAGGAGAAGTTCAAGTATTTAATGATATTACAGTAGGTAGTTATGATGTAATAGTAGTAAGTGGTAGTACATTACCTACTAACAGATATGCTGAACTCGAGTTTTATATGGATGCCTTCCAAAAAGGACTTATTGATAGACAAGAAGTTCTTAAGAAAACAGAAGTGTTTGATATAGAAGGTGTTATGCAACGTACTGATGAAATACAAAAATTAAGGTCTATGGTAGAACAACAGCAAGAGCAGATTAAATCTTTAGAAGGTGATTTACAAACTAGAGATAGAGAAGCAGTCAACTTACGTAAGAAAGTAGAAGTTGAGAAATTCAAAGGTGGACTTGACGGAGTGTCAAATAAAGCTAAAGCTGCTGGAACCTTGTTCGAAAGAAGACTAGATGATAATTTAGCTACTGTTAAGCGTCAGATTTCTGATGCTAGCAAAAAAGAAGGCTCACCCTCTGGTAGCAAAGAGGCAGCTAAAAATAGGAAATGAAAATGGACGCATTAGAGACTAACCAAACACCAGACACCCCTTCACAGGGCTCTGAACAATTATCGGTAGAAGAGGCGTTTTTCACAAGTGAAGAGCAACCTACGGCAACAAGCGAAACAGTCGGGACCCCTGAAACACAGGATACTCCTGCTGGAGATGGTGCTAATCTAGATATTGAAAAAACTCAGACTGAAAATGATGAGAGAAGATTTCAATATTGGCAATCAGAAGCTGATAAAGCTAAAAATGAGATTGCAGATTTAAAAGCACAATTGACTCAACAGCCACAACCACAGCAAGCACAACCTGCTCCTGCGGAACAAAAAACTGTTGAAGAATTTCCTCCTGCTCCAGAAAAGCCAGAAGCACCTATGGGATTTAACAGAGCGGAAGCTATGGAAGACCCTAACAGTGCTAGTGCTCAATACTTAAACAAGTTAGATAACTGGAGAGACGATATAATACAGTATAATTCATTAAAAAATGAATACCAAACTGCATTAGTGTCTGAACAACTTCAAAAACAAGAAAAAGTTAGGCAAGATGAAATTAAAAAACAGCAAGCCTATCAACAGCAACAACAACAGATGAATGAAGTTCACCAAAGAGTTCAAGGTGAGTTTGGTTTAACTAATGAAGAAGCTACGGAATTTGTTCAAACAATGTCAAGACCAGATAGTTTAACTATAGATAATCTTGTCCAACTGTATAGAATGCAGAAAGGTTCTGGGCAGACAGTACAAACACAACCGACTGGCCCTAGCGATACGTTTAATCAACAAGCTAGAGCACAGCAAGTTCCATCACCGATGGGTGTTTTACCTGCACAACAGAACGAATCTACAGCCTCTGCAGAGGACAATATTATGGATTCGATGATTAGCGGTTATAAAAAGAATAACCCTTGGTAAAATAATAATATCCTACTCGAAGGTCTACGCGACAGCTGAGAGAGGAATAAAGTAGAAATGGAGAAATAATGGCAGACGCAACTGTATTTAGTAATACGTTTGGCGAAGCTGGCGCTAGTAGTGTTTCTCTAGATAATACACGTAGAGTCTTTAATTTTGGGGAACGAGTTGCAGAACTAGCTCCTCAACAAAGCCCATTTTTTGTTTACTTAAATAAAGTTGCAAAAAAAGCTACAAACGACCCTGTGTTTAAATTTCTAGAGCAAAGACATCAGTGGCAAAGACGTAATTTTGAAGTAGAAACAACATTAACATTAGCTGAAGAAATGGTAGCAAGTGAAATTCTTGGTGCAGGTGTTGATTTCGCAATAACATGTAAATATGATGGTTATGGTAAGATAGTCGCAGCGGCTCCTTGCACATTCCTAATACCTGGACAAGTATTAGCATTAAAAGCTGATGATGGAGAAGTTTATAACTTTAAAATTGCAGAATCTGCAATAGTTAATAGCTCTGATTCTGGTGCTCATGCTGGTACTGACATTGCACACCAAACTGTAGGAAACAAAACTGAAATTTCAGGTGAAATGTTAAGTGTTGTTGGTAAAGCTGTTCCTAATGGTACAGTATTTACTGCAGGTAACAAAGGGCAAGTTATCGGAACAGCTTGGGGTGAGGGTACTGACTCTCCAATCGGTTGGGAAGATAAATTGTATGATAGAGAAGGTTATACTCAGATTTTTAAAACTGGTATGAACATTTTTTCTGGTACATCCCTTGCTACTGAGTATAGAGGTATTAAAAATGAGTTTCAAAGAATCTGGACAGATAAACTTATGGAACACAAAATGGACATAGAACAAGCTATGTTATATGGTAGAGGAACAAATGACGCAAGAAGTTCAGCTACTGGAGGTAGTTTAACAGGCGCTCCAGTTAGAACATCTTGGGGAATTTTACCTTATACTGAAGCATACGGTAAAATATATAATATGAGTTACTCATCATCTGGATATGATGCTTTCTTAGATGCAATGGAAGATTTCTTTGCACCTGAAAGTGGAAACAGTGGTAATAAACTTGTATTAGCTTCAAGAAAAGTTATTACTTATTTAAATAAATTAGGTAATGGTTCTTTCATGAACAATACTATTGGGGCTTCTCAATATAAGTTAGATGTAACAAGTGTTCCTGGAGCATTTGGGCATACAGTAACAATGGTAAACACTATATTTGGTAATTTACATTTTGTTGCTGAACCTTTATTAAGAGGACCTTGGGAAGATTACTGTGTTGCAGTTGACCTTAAAAATGTAAATTATAGACCACTTGTGGGGAATGGTATGAGTCGAGATACCTTTATTGAAACTAATGTTCAAGACAATGGTGTAGATGGTCGTCAAGACCAAGTAATCACTGAAGCTGGCTTGGAAATTCAGTTACCTGAAACTCACGCAATTCTTAAGTTTTCTTAAGTAGGAGGTAGAATATGGCTTTTACTAAAACAAGTGCTAATGGAAAAACTGTATATCAAGAAACATACACTTTACCAGCAAGCGCAACAATAGGTTATAGTACTGAAATAGACTTCCTTAAGTTTGACGCAAGTTTAGCTAATAAAAATGTAGCGGTTATATTAAATGCTAGTGCTGTATCTGGTACTAACTTAGATATATCTTTACATGGAACTTGGGAAGCGGGTGGTTCTAAAGTAACTTTAGTTTCAGATGCTTTAGTTGCAGATATTACAGCAACAGGTAATAATGTTGATATACTTGATTTAAACACTGTTCCTATGCCTTATTATTACATAGGTTGGACAGCTGATGCAGATGAAAGTGCAAACACTATTACTTTAACTTGTATTGTTGATGAAGACAATGTAGGAATGGTATCTGGTGATTTTGGTGGTGTAGGTAAAGACCCATCATAATAGTTAAGTAACTAATAAACTATAGGGGCCTTCGGGCCCCTATATTAACAAGGAGATTAAATGTTAAAAGAAAAACTAGAAAATTTACTAAAACAAAAAGAGCAACTAGAGTTTGCTACAATTAAAGTCATAGGCGCTATAGAGCTAATCCAAGCAATGATAGCTGACGAAGAGAAAGTTGAAGATGAGCCAAAAAAAGATAGTGACGAGTAATGATATAGGTAACCCTTACAATTCTAGCGTTAAACCAACTACTAGAAGAAAACATAATGGAAAAACCAAAAAGAAAAAATAGAAATGGTAAAGGAAGTGCTTATAGAGTTCCTGTAGGTGATAAAGAGTACAAATATAATTACGATAAAATATTCAGAAAGAAAAAATGATAGCACCAATAGAAAAAATACAAGCTTTAACAACTGAAGATGTACAAACTCTTTTTGGAGAAGATGTACTAAACTCATGTTTTGAAGAGTCTTTTAAATTTGTAAATAATTTAATTACAGATGAATCTTGTTACGAAGCTTTAAGTACTTCTGATTTAGAATCTGATAGATATAAAACTACAGATAAAACTGTAGCAACAGGAAATACTTTAGGTTGGAATGATGCTGATTATTTAAAAAATAGAAGAATACTTTATGTAAATAGAAGGGTTAATACTGATTATATAGAATCGTCTAAAATATCTTCAAATACAGCTGCTACTAGCACTGCTATAAGTGGAAGTATTTTTTATGAAGATGACCCGTATACACCTAAATATTACAATAGTAATGATGGTAAAATAGAAATATTACCTACAACAACAGCTGCTATAGTTTATTACATGACATATCCTAGATTTGGAATGAATAATAAATTTAACGAAACTCATGAACTATCTGGTTCTAATTTTTCTAATATACAAAAAGAAGCTGAACATACTTTATTTTATGGACTTCCTATACAAGCTAGAGAATTAGTTTATATACAAATGGCATTAAATTTAATCCAATATTATATGTCTGATTTTGTTCATGAAGAAGAAGATACTGAGTTAAGTAATTTATTAGCTGCTCAAGTAGGTTCTTTAGATAGAGAAAGAAAAGAACATTTACAATTTGTTGTAAGTACTTTTGGTAATAGCCAATTAGGAGAAATGAAGTGACAAAATTACAAATAAAAGAATTATTAAAACAACATCACCCTCATTTATCTTCTACTCTTTCTGATATGTATTTAGAGCTATCTGCTGATAAGATAGCACAGGAAACTGATATAGTAACTAAAACTTTACTTATAGATTCAGTAGCAGGACAAAGATGGTACGATGTGGATACTACTGTTACAGAAATAGATAAAGTTTATTTTAATGACGTAAAGATTCCTAAGCTTGTAGGTGACGCTATAATAGATGATGATGAATTTACAAGCCCTGAAGATACAAGTGATACAGCTTTAGCTACGCCATCTTCTAACGCAAGTAATAAAAGAATGTGGTCATTTAGTAAATACGACTCTTCTTCTAGCGGTTCTAAAACATATAGAATAGGTATATTAGAAAAAGTAAACAATTCAGTTACAAGAGATGGTAGAACAAGTGACTATCAATCTTGCTCTATTACAGGTACTAAAAACATTAGATTGTATGTTAAATGTACTACTAACAAGTTTGCTAACACAGATGATGCTACTACAGCTACTGTAGGACCTTTAAGAGATATTCCTGAACAGTTTCATGAAGTTATATTGAATGGTGCAATAGCTAGAGGTTATAAAGACCCAACTAATTTTAAAGGAGATATGTATCAGTTTTTTAATAATGAGTTTGATTTAGGAATAAAATCAATTAGAAAACATGCAAGAACAAAAACAGGAACTGGCTTTGTAAGGCCACAATCATTTTAATAGGAGAATAAATGGACTTAAAAGATATGGTAGTTAATTATATATTTAACGATGAAATGAAAGAAAAAATCATTACTAAGTTAAATGATAATGTAGATATACCTATTATCTCAGAAAAAACAGAAGAAAAGATTATTACAGCAATATATGATTCTGTTGAAGAGGTAGTAAAAGAAGCTATAATGAAGTAATGATAGAAAAGCTATTTGTTCTACTTAATGACATAACTGATAAAGAGACTGGAGATATAGTTGAAAGAATTGGTGTTGAAAGTACTAAACAATATAAAACAAAGCCTGAAGAATGCCCTAGTTGCGGTAAAAAAAGTATTGCAGGTTTGGAAATAATAGGAACTCATGATAGTTCTATATTATGGCAATGTGTTAAATGTGGTGATAGATTTTTGAAATTAGGTAGAACAAAAACCTTAGAACTCTTGGAAAATGCGACTTCCGCTTGGACTAATCCCAATGATTGGGGTGAAACAGACAAAGAAATAAACTAAGGAGATATATGTCAAAAGACAAAGGTGTTTTAAAGCGCGTAGTAGTCACACCAGACAAACATGCGCCTTTAGAAGATAAAGCAGCGATAAAGGTAGTAAAAAAAGCAATAGAAATAATAAAGCCTGATGCTTACATAGATTTAGGCGATGTAGGTGAGTGGGGAAGTGTATCTCACTGGCAGTGGAAAGCTAAAAAGAAACCGCCATTAGAATACATTATACCTAGAGTTGACAAGGATGTAAAAGGTGTTAACGAGCTTCTTGACAGTATAGATGAATCTTTAGATAAAGTAAATTGTACAGAGAAATATTTGTGCGGAGGTAACCATGATGAATGGTGTAACATGTTTGTTAACGAACATCCTTACCTGCCACAATATAAATTTCATGAAGCAACTAATTTAAAAGGTAGAGGATATAAATATTATCCTGCTGATTTAGAACCTAAAAAATGGTTAAAGATTGGTAAACTACATTATTACCACGGTCATCACAAATCAGGTATGCACCATGCAAAAGCACATTTAATGTTAGGCGCTAATGTAATGTATGGACATCATCATGGCTTACAGCAAGCATCTGTAACTCATATAGACGGACCTAAGTCTGCTTGGAGTATGGGATGTTTAAAGGATATGAGTCCTGAAAAGAATAAATGGCTAGGTGGTAGAGCTATAAACTGGGCACATGCTTTTGCAGTAGTTGATTATTTTAGAGGAGGTTTATTTACTGTACATGTTGTACAAATAATAAATGGCAAAACCTCATTATGGGGGGAGCTAATAGATGGGAACTAAACTAGATGGAAAACGAGTTAAAAGAGTTAGTAGGTCAGTACAGCTGGTTGTTTATAGCAGGAGCTGCAGTTCTTTTCTTTCGTTCGGCAATAGAAGGTGTAGTTGAAGGTTTAAAAGTATTCCTTGGTAATGACTTAAATACAGACGATGTCATTACCTTGGATGGAAGGCCTGCTAGAGTTGTAAGAGTTGGTATATTTAAAACAATATTTTTTGTATACAATATTGGATGTGTTAAAGGGAAGCCTTATGTTAAAGGCGGTAGTAAAATGGCAATACAAAATGATAAGCTAAAAGACCATAGCATAGAAAAACCATTACCCATGTTAGATTTAACTAAATGGGAAGCAGAATGCGAAAAGGATGATAATGATTGATACAACTATAAACTTAGCTAATATAGTGACTATTGCGACTGTAGCGGGTACTTTATTCTTTACTACAGGTACTTATACAGAAAAAATAGATAGTGTTAAAACTGACCAAGATAAAGTAGTTAAAAGAGTTGCTAAAAACGAAAAAGATATTACTGACTTAAAAATAACTACTGCTAAGATAGAAACTAAAATAGATGAGCGATTTGATAGAATCGAAGATATATTAATGGATAAGTAATGATAATACCTAAATTATTAATTAATCAAGTTGCGACAAGATTAACTAAACATTTTAAGTTAGATAAAATAATGTCTTATGTATTTGATAAAAACGAATTAGATGCAAAGGTAGAAGAATTAGAAAGAAGAGTTTTAATAATGGAAAATTTTAAATGTAATTATAAAAAGGAGGAAGACAATGGCTAGGTCGTACGGAACAGCCACTTTAACATTAACGGTAACAGAAGCTATAACATTAAATAGTAAAGATGAAGGTCAAACTCATGTTCACACAATAGCAAGTATATCAGATATATACAGAAGAACTATGACAACAACTACAAGCACTGATACTAATATAGCAACTTTTAGCTCTGCATTTGGCGTAGGTCAATTTGTAGCTGCTGATATGAGATATATTAGAATATCAAATCTTGATAATACTAATCATGTTATTCTTACACTAACAAATAGTAATTCTGATGAAGTAGCTATAAAATTAGATAAAGGACAATCTTTTATTGTATGTCCTGATTTATCTGGTGGTGTAGCAGACATATTTGATGCTAACCAACAAGCTTTAACTTTTACAGACGCTACATGTGATTATGATGATGACCCAACAATTACTTGCGATGCAAGTGCTAAAATAGGGGTTGGTATGGGAGTTTCAGGTACAGGTATACCTGCAGACGCTACTGTATCTAGTGTAAACACAGTAGGAGCAGTTACATCGTTTGAGTTAAGTGCAGCTACAACAGGTGGTGCAGTAACAAATGGAACTTTAACATTTACGCCTGGAGTACAAGATTTAACAACTATATCAGCTAAAGCTGATGGTGGTAGTGTTGACATAGAATTGTATATGGCAATGGTGTAAGTCTTTATGGCTATACAAGTAAAAGAGGTACATAAGTTTGATAAGGGTATACATAGTTCAATATCTGAACATGACATATCTTCTGAATCTGCTTCATTATCTTTAAATATAGACCCTAATTCTGAGTATGGTTCTTTAAGAGGTATATACGGAGATAAAATATTATCTGCAGAAGGTTGGGAAGTTCCTAGATTAGCTCAGTGGAATATTAAGTTTTTTACTGATGGAAGTACTGGGTATATGTCTAAACTAAAGTTATTTAAAAAGCTTATGATTTTAAATGCTTATGATAAACAATTTTTACTTGTATTTGTTCTTACAAATTCTTATGTAGAAAATAGATTAGGTGGAACTGCAACTAATGAGACTTTAGGTAATATAGGTATAAATAGCTCTGCATTTGATAGTGGTGCTGAATACAACGTAGCAAATAGCACTAGTAGGCTATTTAATGTAATACCAGTATTACTTGAAGATTATATAGTTGCTAATAATATTAAAGTTGGGCACGTTGCAGATGCTGTTAAAAAAGCTTTAGATGCATATGCAGTTCCTACTGGTATTTTAAACTTATTAAACAATAGTGAGCCTTATTTTTATTCTTACAGACCTACGAATTATACTGAAACCTCAGATTTAGAAAAAGACGGTACTTTACAAATAACAAGTAGATTTTTTGGTGACATACCTATACCTAATCTACCTTTAACTGATTTTAGTAATGGCGCTGATATTGATGGCACTTCTTTAGGGCATACTTCTGGATTATATTTACCTGATTCAGGAATATATACTACTAATGCAACTAAATTTGTTAAAGGTAACGGATTTAGCTTAGAACCTACATTAGAAGGTTTACAAACTGAAGAATCTTCTGGTTTTAATTTTTCTAAGTTAAAAGCCTTTAATTCAAAAGGTTCTAATAACTTAATAGGTATTACTACAAATTCTTTTATTAAAATTGCAGAAGATATTGACGGTAATTCTAGTTTTAATTTTAAAGATTTAGGTAGTGTAAATATAAAAGAAAAAAACTCTTTATCTATAGAACAGAGAAATAAAAATTTGTATATAGGAGCTGGAGATGAACCAGGTACTTCAAGTTTGTGGATTGGTTATGTATCAAGGAATCAATTAGATAGAGTATTAGAAGGTTATCAGTTAGAAGAAAATAAGTTAGTTTCACTAGATAATTCAGTAGGAGTTAATAATTTTGATAACATTGTAGTTCCAACATTACATCACGGATTAAACAATACAAACGGTGGTATAGCTGGAGCAGCAAGTTTATATTGTGTAGAAGGTGCAGAAGACGGCTCTAGGCTTGATGTTTCAATTGCATTGCTTCAATCAAATCCAAGTGCAACATATTATAAACGAAGTGTAAACGGATGGGTTAGACAGTGTTTAAAAAATAATGGAGGAGCAGGAACTACCTATGATAAGTATGATGATGTAAAGTTAGGTATGACATTTAGAGTTGATTTAGGTGACTCATGTGTAGTTCCTAATAAAAGCGCATTTGTAGATTCAAATGGAAAAAACGCTTTTGATTATTTACTTTCTTTAAAAGAAATAGCTGTAGGAAAATTAAATGACACTTCAAATAACGACCTATCAAATGGGTCTGAAGGTGGTTCTGGAGAAACATTACATGATGGAGATTTATTTCAAGTAGTGTACGTTCCAGATACTGCAGATATTGCTTATACTCCAAATGATGATACTAGTATGTTTAGGTTAGTTTATGTAGGTTCTTTATTTGGTAATGGCGTTGATAAATCTAAAGCAGATTCAACTGATGCTTATTGTGGTATTTCTGCATATTCATACGCCCATTTAAACGATGAGAAAATGATTCATAGGATTAAAAACACTTCTAAAAGCGATGAAGATATACAAGCTTTAAATACTGAGTTTGGAGGGTATTCACAATCTGCAACAGATAGTGCTGGAAATCCTATAAAACTATCTAAAAATAGAGTTGATAGCTTAAATATAGCAGAAGAATTAAACATTGCAGACTTTAAAATAGCTACAATGTGTGAATGTAAAAGTACTGACGGAGCTGGTAATTTTGGTGGAGAGCTTACAAATAAAAATTATTTTACAGGCCATGGAAAACTATGGGTTGCCAATGTAAATGAGCCTGAACATTTATACATAGTAGATGTCACTAATTGGGATAGTTCAAATAGAAGTTTACCTAAACTATCTTATGCAAGAATTGAACTTTCTTTTGATAGAATCCATTCTACATTAATCTCTAAAAACGATACTGAATATGGAAAAGGATTACTAAGACTTTGGGAAGATGATAATAATGGTTCTGTAATACAAGAAAAAGAAGAGGAGTATTTTTCAGGATATTCTTGGGATAAAAAACCACTTAATAGTTATATTTCTTCTATTTGTGAAACATATTCACATTTACCTCATATGGGTGATGGAGCTGGTGGAGGAGCTGCTAATGGAGATGGTAAATGGAGAGTTTGGGTAGAGTATAAAAAACAAAATAACATATCTCATAATAGATATGATTTATTTTTATATAATTTTAGACCACAGTCTTGGGGTTCTGGTGAAGATGTAGGTACAGATATAAGTTCTTCTAATCCTGTAGCTTATATGTTTGATAAAACACCTCCTAATCAAGAGTGTCAAAAAATAAATGGAGAATCTGAAAGTGGAGCTGATATATCTGTTTATTATCCTTTTGATAAACTTAGTATTGTAAAAAATGATTATGGTGATAACAGAGAACTATTAGGTATTGACGATGAAGATTATGGTAATGTTTATGTTTCTCAAGCAAAAAATAATGCTAGTAATGTAGGGGAAAAATATTTACATAATGACACTATAGATAGTAAAAGTAGTAGTGCGCCAAAGTGTACTTTAAAATTTAGAAATCCATCTGGTGAATATCAACAAATATGGGCTCCTGAAAAATATGAACATTGGATGACTGTTCCTTTAGGAGTTAATATTGGATGGTCTTTGGATAATACAAGACAATATACTCCTGTAAGGCATAGTTTAAAACCTTATTATAGAAAATGGTATTTTACAGGTAATGGAGGTAGTAACTATCAAGATTCTATTCCTTTTGTAGAAGAGGAGTCATATTTAAATGGCGCAGCTAATCATCAAACATTTACAGCTCATTTAGTTTCTTCTTTTGGAAAAATGAAAGGTAGTTTTGTTTCTTTTGGAGGAGCTTTATTAGGTGGTAGAAGAAATACTAATATAAACAATACTTGGTGGGTAGAGCAAGCAGCTGAACTAAAAGACTACAATAATGAGTATGTAATGTTTAATATGCATGATAGTCCTGTTGCTATAGAAACATACAATAGCACAACATACGAAGCTCAAGGAGCCCCTACAGAAACTGTAGGAACTGACGATGTAACTGTTGGAGGAGTTACTAGAAAGTATTTTAAAGACACAGAAGCAGGCTTTTTGAAAGATAAAAGTGTTGTAGCTACCTTAGGTTATAGTAAATACAATCAGTATAGATACCATCATGCAAATAATGGAACAGCTAATTTATCAGATGATAGTGCAGATACAGGAAAAGAAGAGTCTTATGCTCTTAGTAATACATATGGTTATGGTGGACAATATTTTGGTCAAGATGGTTTTGGTCATTACAATATGATAACACAAACATGGGCTTGTAATCAAGATTATTTAATAAACGGGGCTGGAGTTAGAAATCCAGACAATGCATGGGAAGACAATGAAATAGATAGGAAGCAATATAGAGTTTTTGGTTGGGGAGAAGGTTCTTCTTTTAGAGATTCTAATAAAAGAACTAATACATATTGGGATGGTGTTCCATTTGAAGGTCATGATGCTAGTGCTGGTTTTTCTAAACATGGTACTGGTTATTTTACTTGGCTTGCTAATACTCATGATAATACTGCTAATGGTGATAATATAAATAAATTTTATTCTAATTCTACTAATACAGAATCTAGTTCAAATGGAAGTTTTAAAGTAACAGGTAAACATTGGGATAATAGAAGAATAGTACATTGTTGGTCTACTACAGCTTTAACTGATTCTGTTAACAACTACAGTTATAAAGCAAGAAATAATGGAAATAAACTTGACCACAGAGAATGGGGTTTATGGAAAACTCCTAGGTGTTCTTTTAGAAAATTAATTATACCAGAATCATTTGGAAGTGGTGCTGAAATTATAAATGTAGACCAAGTATCTTGGGCAGAAAGAAATGTAAATTCTCCAAATCCAAATGTAGATAGTACAAATACTCATGTAATAGCTAAATCTGGTTATATTGTTCAATATAAATTAGAAGATTCTAGTATAGATGATTTAGATTCCTCTTCTACAGGTGTAGTAGTTTATGAAACTAAAACTAATACTTTTTATGCTATAAATCCTGATAAACAACCTTGGGAAGATAACACTAAGCCTTATCAATCACATTCAATAGCAGCAACTGATTATTTAAGAGCTTTACATCAAGCAAAAGACATAGCAAATTTAGAAGGTGGGTCTTATAGGCATTATCATAACTATTCAAATACAAAATTAATTACTAAAAATTTAGTACCTGGTTTAGCAGATTCTGGAATAAAAGACGCTAATTACACTAACCCTGCACATAGTTGGTATAGATTTAATTCTCAACAAGGTGTTTCTGAAAGATTTATAATTACTGATGATTTATATTGCCCTATTGTTATTTCTCAAGATGGCTCTGAAGCAAAACAAGAAATTTCTATATGGAAAAGAGCTCAATTTTCACAACCTGGAGAAACTGTTGAAGGTTTAGGTAATTTCCCTTATTATATATTTGATAGACTTTGGAATTATTGGACTAAAGAAGTTTCAAAAGGTTTTGATAGAAGTAATTTTGGTGACCCTAATTCTACATATAATGCAGATACACCTAATAAATACATTACAGAAGGTTGGGGTAGTACTGCTGGAGCTTCTTCAAATGTAAGTACTGGTGACAGACGATACCCTGGTACATACACAACACATGATGCAGATAATAGTTTAAAGACTGCTGAAGGAGCACATACAAAATCTTCTGAAGTTCCACTTTTAACAAAATTAGAAGAAGTAAATGATGCTAATTCTCAAGAGTTTCCAGTTGGCATAGTTAAATATAAGTTTAGTTTCTTATATGACGGATTTCAAGAAAGCCCATTAAATACTAACGCTTTTGCAATTCAAGTAAATGCTCAATCTTCTATGTTAAGATTAAAACTAACTGTACCAGATGCTGATTCTATAGGCATAAACAGTAGAGTAACTCATATAAATATGTATAGAAAAAATAATACAGAAGAATTGTATAGATTAGTAAAATCTGTTTCTTTAGATATGTCTAAAGATAACTGGGGTGTAGAAAAAAATATGTTTATTATAAGAATAAATGATGAGCAAAGACTATCTTCTTATGAAGGTTTAAATGGCATACCAGAGTCATTAAGTAATTTAACCCCTAATTATAGATTGTCTTGTCAATTAAATGATTTTCTATTTATAGGCGGACTACATCACCCTAGGTTAGAAGATGGAGACCATTTATTACTTAGGTCTAAACAGGGAAGGTTTTCTGTTTTTGATTGGTCAAATGACTTTTTAGATATACCTACTAAACCTGTAGCAATGGCTTCATTTGCAAATAAAGTATGGGTATTTGATAATAATAATATGTACAAAATAAACCCCACAGGACTCTATATTGAGGACAAAACTGAAGGTATTGGTATCTTGAACTCAGAATCATTTATTGTTACGGATATGGGCATGTTTTGGTGCGATAGAAGCAATATATACAAACATGATGGTACAAAAGTAAACCAAATAGGTACATCTATACTTAAAAACCATTCTCACCCTGAATGGCAAATTGGTTACTTAGATGCAGTAAATAAATCTGAAAAACTAGGTTTTACACCAAAAATAGGATATGACCCTATTAATCAGTCTGTATACGTAACATTACAAGGATTTAGCAAAAGTTTATTAAGCTATAAAAAATACGAGGGAAGAATTTATTCTTACGATATAAAACAAGATAGGTGGGACTATTATGATTCTCCTAGCGTAAAATCTTTAACAACTGATTCTAAGAGTAATGTTATATTAAGCGACGGTCTTCAAGTGTTTAATTATAGAAGAGATAAAAAGAATGTTAAAAAGTTTTCATGGGATAGTAAAACATTTCAATTAGGTAGTTCTAACTATACAAAATCTTTAAAAGCTTTAAAATTTACTGGTGATATATGTTTATGGAATTTTAATAATAGTACTCAAAACGTATCTTTAACAGCTGGTGGGTATGGAGAAGATGTAGCTTATGAAGAACCTGAATTTTCTACTGGTGAAGACAATCATATATTAGAAACTGGAGAAGCTTCTGAAACAGATGATTTAAAAGTTTATGTAGATGGTATATTACAAACAATGAGAATTAAATCAAGGAATCCTGTTATAGGACCTCCTATAGCAAATGACTCAACAGGTGAAATATATGCTATAGACCAAGCGTTACCTTCTTTTGGAACAAAAAATGAAACTTTATCTTATGAAGATTCTTTTTCTATAAATAGTGCATCTTGTCCTGAATTTTTAGAATGGCCTAATAGCCAATTTAGAAAAGCTACTTTAGAAGGTGAGTTAAATGAATTATTACATATTCACAAAGGTATGTACTTATATTTTAAAGGTATTGATATTAACGATATTACTCAAGAAGAAATAGTAAGAGTTAGAGATATAAAGTTTAATTGGTTACAAACAAATACTGGAAAAAATACTTTAAATGGACATATAGAAATAAGAACTTGGAGAGGTCAGTTAGGAACAAAAGCTTATAATTGGAGTGATAACTCTACAATGCCTTTTACAAATATTGAACCAATAAGAACAGCAAGTCCTACATTTTTATTCCCAAGAGGATTAAAAGGGAAAACAGTGAAATTATCACTACAAAATCAAAAATCATTTATTGATTCTTTTGCAATATCTTACAGAGTAAAAAAGTTTAAATAATGCCTAGAAATATTAGGACATATCAAAAGCTTATAAATCCTTCAATTGAACAGCTTATAGATGCTGTTAACGAAATAATTGAAGGAGTTAATACTACAAGCGCTTCTGCTGAAAGAGAGAATTATAAAGGCAAACCTGGTGATATAAAAGTAAACAAAGTTTCAAACAATGAATATGACTTTTACATAAGAGGTGAAGATGGTTGGCATAAAAATGTAAATTCTAGATATGTTCCTGTAAATAATAAAATATCAACTTTAGCTAATTCAGTTTCTGATATAGTAGATTGGACTACTGACCAAGGTAGTATTAATATTAATCCAGGTAATTATATAAATACAGAATATTCTAATGCTACAGGCTCTGTTGCAGGTTTAATGTCTACTACACATTTTACAAAATTAGAAGCTATAGAGTCAAATGCAGACGTTACAGATACAGGTAATGTAACTTCAGCAGGTGCATTAATGGATTCTGAATTAACTGATTTAGCTGGAATTAAAGGTGTTACAATATCTACATTACAAGTAAAACCTTCAGAAGGAGCTTTTGCTAATGGTGATAAAACTAAATTAGATGGAATAGCATCGAATGCTGAAGTTAACGTACAAAGTGACTGGAACTCTAGCTCTGGTGACAGTCAAATACTTAACAAACCTACAATACCTTCTGGAAACTCTATTCTAGACTGGACTGCTGACCAAGGTGATAGCAATATACATGCAAATAATATAGTTATAACTCATAATCAAGTTACAGATTTTGATGCTGAGGTAACTTCAGCTATAGATAATTTAATAGATGTTGCACCTACTGCTTTAGATACACTTAACGAACTTGCTGCTGCACTTGGCGATGATGCAAGTTTTGCTACTACAGTTACTAATAGTATAGCAACTAAGGTATCTTTAACAGGTGATGAAACAGTTGCAGGACATAAAAAGTTTAGTGATGATGTATTAATAGCAGGAACTGCAGCAGACACAGGAACAAATGATGAAGTTAGTTTAGGTGTAAATGGTAATTCTTTAAGAATATATACAAATTATGGTTATCTCAATGTTGGGCCTCAAAACGCTTCTTGGTCACATTTTTATACAGATAGAACAAAATATTACTTTAATAGGTCGATTACAGTAGATGAAGGTGTTATATCTTCTTATAATGAAGATGTAATACTTAGAAGGTCAAATAGTTCTGATAATCAACTTTTAATAGGAGATGATTCTTTAGCAGTAACATTAGGTGGTGATTCAAGATTTGCTATTGATGGTGATGGTAAAGTAACTATTGCAGAAAGACTTGATGTAGGAGGTATTACTAACATAACTGGTACATATTTAAATGTAGGGGGTGGATATGGTTCTACAGGTTCTACATTAGATAGTTCAGGTAATATACAAGCAAATGGAAATTTAACTGTAGATGGTGATGCTACATTTGATACAACAACACTAAAAGTAGATAGTTCTAATAATAGGGTAGGTATAGGAACTGCAAGTCCTGCAAGTTTGTTACATTTACAAGGTTCGGGCAGCACAGGTGGTTTGTATTTTGCTAATTCACACGATGTAGTCAGACAATATTTTAATAATGATAGTAATGATAGTGGTTTTTTTATTACTTATGATGGTACAGGTGGTGCCGAAATAGAATTACAAGCAGATGGCGATTTAATACTTAATGGTAGTAATGGCGATAATGTTGGAATTGGTACTGCAACTCCAGGTGAAAAGTTAGCCGTAAGTGGTAATATAGCAGTAACAGGAACAGTAGATGGTAGAGATGTTGCAACAGATGGAGCAAGATTAGACAATATGGAAGATAATGCTACTGCTGACCAAACTACTGCAGATATACTTAGTTTATTAAATACAGATTTAGGTGGAAACTTTACAATAGGTAACCAATCAGCTGACATGTGTACGTTTAATGGGTCTTTAAAAGCTGTGGGTACTATATTTGCTTATAGACAAGCATACCCTCAATTAGCATTAAGTGATGATAATGGTACAGATAAAATGTACATAGGTGTAAGTGGCGAACATGCATATATAGAGTTTATGGATGATGCTGGCGCAGGCTCTGTTAATACATTAAGATTTAGAGGTGATGACCAAACAGGCAGTGGTGATTATAGTAATTCAGATGTATTAACTGTTGATTTTGCTACTAATAGAGTAGGTATTATGGATACGTCTCCTAGTCAAGCATTAGATGTTACAGGTAATATAGCAGTAACAGGAACAGTAGATGGTAGGGATTTACAAACAGATGGAAGTAAGTTAGATGGTATAGAAGCAAGCGCAACAGCAGACCAAACAGCTACTGAAATTATAGGATTATTAAATTCAGACTTAGGTGGAAACTTTACAATAGGTAATCAATCTGACGATAGTGCTACATTTAGTGGTGATGTTATTATAGGTGGTGATTTAACTGTTAACGGTGGTGACATGTTACTTGACAACCTTACTACATCAAAAGCATTAATTATAAAAGCTTCTGATG
>Ga0208767_1000405_pt1 | contig 34855 bp, 51 predicted proteins | sample VirMetDEL_Mar_21_FD_184514 | JGI IMG/M metagenome (GOLD analysis project Ga0208767, IMG submission 184514) | Aqueous microbial communities from the Delaware River and Bay under freshwater to marine salinity gradient to study organic matter... | ecosystem: Environmental > Aquatic > Marine >... | reverse complement strand
ACAGAGCCGGATTTTTTGGTTTTGCTTTTGGTTTTGCTTTTGCTTTTGCCACTACCATTTCACCTTATCGGCAACGGCTTCGCACATTTCCACAAAGCGCTCGTTGCTGTAGCTTTGTTTCATCATGTTAATGTCTTTATGTACTAACTGTACATTATCTGGCAAGTAGCCACAATTAGAGTCAATCCTGTCTAAAGAGGCAGTATGGATTGTGCCCGTCTCTGCCCACCCAATAGGTAAGCCAGACAGGGCACAAACAGACCCTTGGGCTACATACAATTCCCAGATAAACTCGACTGACAAGTCCCACTCAATACCTCTGGTCTCCGCACCTATTTTGCACTTATTTACCCAAGACAGTCGGACCCCCTCGTACAGGCCACGCCCAGAGTTATCAGTAGTTCTGTTTGAGCACGGTCTGCAAAGTTTACCAAGTTGTAGTGATTCTTCTGCGTAATTCTTTCTGCTGTAGGTTTGCAGTTCACCGCACCTCGGGCAATTTTTTGCATACCTACCGCTATCTAGTTTTACTACTCCCACAATATCACCACTTAATTTTATTAGCCCAATAGGCGGCTGACATTTTGCCTTTGGCGATATTCTTGGCGTGGCGTGCCTTAAAGCTCGCACGCTTGCGTTTCATCGCTTGGCCTTCGCCCGCCTTTGGCTTGCCTGCGGTCTTGGCTCCTTGCTCGCCAAACCGGATTAGCTTTACCTTATCGCCTTCTTTGGCGAGCACCATATGGCTTTTTGTCTTGTGGTTGGGGGTGCGCTTAGGTTTGTTGTAGCCCTTTAGGCCATGCTTCGTCAATCTGCTGTCTTTTGCCATACCTAGTCACCTAAAGCGCTACTCATTAGATGCGTTTTCCATAGTTGCATCATATAAACCTGCTGCGCTTTCTCTAAAAGCTCGTCGTTGTTGTCCCAGCCGATAGCTGCGAACGTTGACTCCTTGCGGATCATTCGCCGTTCTTCTTGTCCAGCCAGCCCTTCACGAAACGGTAGCCCGTGTAGCCAGCCAAAATAACAAGGGCGAGAATGCCGATGTAAGCAAGTGCTTCCCACATTAGTCTGTCTCCTCTTTGTTGTAGTGAGCGTCGATGCGATCACCGACACGCTCCCAGTAATCTAGCGCATTATTGAGTTCACGTATATAGGCGTGCAGATCATTAAGGTAGTCGAGAAAATTAGCCATGCCTGCTGGTGTAAACCCAGGAATACCTACATTGCAAAAGTCTGCATTGCCTGCGTCACACTGCTCTTCGTACCACTCAAACTCTTCGCGTGTTACCGTAATCGTCCACGTCATACGGAAGTAATGCTCGTTAATCTGCTTCAGCGGGGACAGCACCGGAGCTGGTCGGGTCGGCGGTACTATCAGCAGCTCCGGCTGGACGACCACCTCCAGCGGCTTCGATGTCCCGCATCCAGCGAGCAAGCCAGTTGTGAATATCAACGCTGTTACGATAAGGAGCTTCATAAGCCTGTTGAGCGAGTGTAAGTCTGAGCGCATTTATCTCTGCCTCTCGTCTCTGATTGAGTAGATCAACCTCTTTATTCTCTGCCGCCAAAACGGATAGTTCTGCTTTCGCGGTTGCCATCTGGTCGGCCATGGTCTCAATGGCGGCCTTCTGTACAGCAACGGCGGTCTCGGCCTGAATACGTTTGTCTTTCTCATCTTCCAGCTGTCCCCATAAGAACCACGTAGCGAGCCAGCTCACAACGCTGACGATGCCTGCTGCTCCGAGGATGTACGGCATCATTTATCTTTGGTGTGCTCGTACGCCGATGCACCATAGTAGCCAAGGACAATCAGTCCGGGCGTGCCGATGAACGTAGATACGGCAGGCCAGAACTGCTCAATACGGGCAGCCATAGCGTCAGAGGTGATACCTGCAACCAAGGTCGATGTGCCTGCAACGAGGATAAATGCCCATGCCTGCCACGCCATCTTGCGGCGGTTCCTGAACTTGTCTGCGTTACGTTCTTCTACTGTGCTCATTCGTCCAGCTCAAAGTGTACGAGATCGTTGAAGCCGTTATCCTTGACCTCAGTGTCTCCGTCCCAGTCGCCACCCCAACGAAGCTTTATGCCTAAACGCTTAGCCGTGGCCATGACATAGCCAGCAAAATAATACATGCGGGAATGATCTTCCCAATCGATAGGGTAAGGAGCCACGTCAACAGCACGCGACGGCGTAGAGTTGTGCTTGCCGTCGGGCCAGCGAACCTTGGATTGGCCTTTGTCATACGCCTCATTCTGATCCTCTTCGTTCCTGTGACCGCACAGGATGGTGCAGTCAAAGTCCCTGATGACCTCATGCATAACGCGCCGCAGGCGATAGTCGCAGTCAGATAGACGGCGGATAGAGGTGTTACCGAACTGAGGCATTAGTGCGCTTCGCTGATGTGTGCTGCGATGGCTACATCCCAAGGGCTGCCATTAAGTAACAAATAGCCCACGAGAGCCAAGAGAACTGTAATAATGCCTGCCGCTACAGACCACATCAGTTTTCGATGGTTCTTCACCTCATCCAGCACAGGCTCTACCGCCTTCTCCACATGGGAGGCAACACAGAGGCCCAAATTATTGGTGATGCTTTCCACCTTACTTGCTAACTCGTGATGTTGCTCGGTGCTCTCAAGAGCGTTACGAGCTATAAGCTCACTGATCTTCGTAAACTGCGCGGTTTCGTCTTTGACATGCTCATCGAACCTCCGATGTATCGCCTTCAGGCTCTCGTGGTTGTTCTCGGTTTCAGCGGCCACCGCACCTACATCTTTAGCGAGCTTGACCATATCCACGTCTGCTTGTGCCATCTGGCCTTTACTCCTACACCGACCGGGGTTCTGTGTAACCTACTTGATTAGGTAGACCCTAAGTTTTAATAATAAACTTGGTGACAAGATACGGTTGCATGTGGCTAGCCGTAAGCGTAGGAGACGCATCGTCACCTACAGTATCTGTGGTACCTGCTGTCTGCGTGCCGCTGCCGACGGGGGCGCCGCCAAGTGTGTACTTGTAATTGTCGCCGGGGATATTGGTATCTGCGCGGCTACGTAGCAGAGGGTTAGATGCGCTCAGAAGTGTGGACGTCTCAGTCGCACTAACAACAACCGTATCATGGCTATGCTCCTTTAGCGGAACAGAGATAACCTCGCTAGTAGAGCCCCCTGTATTGGCAAGGGTGTACGTCGCACTCTCACCTAGAGGGACGCGACCTTCAAAGTTAGGAAGGGTAAAGTTGCCACTAAGCTCTGGTCCATATGTGGTTCCGAGCAGCGCGTGCAGGTTTGCGTACGTAGCCTGACTAACCTGCGAGCCGTCACACTCCAGATACCCTGCAGGTACAGAGGCCACTGGCCATTGGAAAACAGCGCCTGTGGGCACAACTGAGGCCGCGCCTACAGCCGCATCGACGGTAGTGGATACATCAGAGGCGGTCTGAAGGGAATCGCCCCCTGATGTGGGTGTATACCCAAACTCCCACACACCACCACTAACAGTCACACCGTTGGGAGAGCTGATGCTATCAGCGTTCATCGTGATGCTGTCAGCTCCATCGGTACCCAAGATGGTGTTACCGTCAACTGTCAGATTACCGTCGGCGTCCAGATTACCTGTTGTAGATAAATCGCCAGTAAAGGCAGCGCCGTCAAGGTCAGCCTTAGAGTTCATGGCAGCGGCAGTTGGCCTCAGCTCAACCACATCTCCGGCAGTAAAGCCTGATGTGCTCGTGCCGTCCTGACCGCGAACCACTGTCATACTGTCCGAGCCAGATGATCTGGCCGTCACCTTCATGATCTCGATAGTATTGCTAATATTGACAACGCTCACATAGAACACGTTACTGCCACTAGCCTCGGGAAACTTATCCCCCTCGCCAGCCGCCACAGTGATTGTAGCAACGACGTTGTCGATGTTCGCGGCAAGCGACGACGTAGCGTTATTCTTTATTAGTACAGGCATAGCTGGCTCCTAGCTAATGGTCACCGTCCACGTAATGACCAAGCTGTCACTGCTGCCTTTGTTAATTACAGAATACGTAGCCCTGCAAAGCATGGTGCCGCCAGAAGACGCGGAGAATATTCCTGCCTCTTGCAGCGCGTTGCTTGCGCCTGTGGGCGTACCTGCCGGGAAAGTAGCGGTATATGTCAATACGTTAGATGCTACAGTGCTACTATCCAGCGCTACGCGACCCGTCGCGGGTTCTGTTCCCAACGTGGTGTCACCGGCTGCAGGAGCGGTGCCGCCCGTGCCGACAGCCATATGCGTCATAGCGTCACCTGTTTCGGCCCCTAACATGCGATCAGCGATAAGATCAAGACCTGCATCTACAACCAAATTGTTTACTTGGCGCCGGTCTTTGACCTCACCGTCACTGTCCACCAGCTCGACAAGTACGCTGCCGACGACCTTTGTCTTATCTGTGCTCATAGTTCCTACCTCTCAAAATAGATACTGAATGTACCAGAACATGTTACCAGTTGTCACCACCGCTTTCAACGGTGATGCATACATCTAGCGTCTCTACCGTTGCGCGCAGTATGTCGCACTTTTGGGTCGTTGCAACTGTCTCTACGCCGCGCTCTGTTTGCACGACAAGGTCCGCCAGCCATGCTCGGGCGATAGCGTCCGCCACGCTAGGTGTATCTGCTACGGCCCTGACAAATGACATGGCGAGCGTCTGCGTGTCTGCGGCAGCCACCCCCTCCAACAACGCTCGAGCGTAGTCCGCTGTTGTAGAGGCTACGTCGGACGACGCTACATCATCCACTATGCTACGCAAAACAGTCTTAGCAACAACGTCTCCAGAAACAGCGTTGTCTGCCAGAGAACGGACGTAGCCCGCCGCTGTGGAAGCTACGTCGGACGAGGCTACATTATCCACTATGCTACGCAGAACAGTCTTAGCAACAACGTCTGCAGAAACGGCGTTGTCTGTTAGAGAACGGACGTAGCCCATTGCTGCGGAAGCTACGTCGGACGACGCTACATCGTCTACTATGCTACGCAAAACAGTCTTAGCAACAACGTCTCCAGAAACGGCGCTGTCTGCCAAAAAACGGACGTAGTCCGCTACTCTATCGAAGTCTTCTGTGACCGTTACAGCCTCACCTAAGGCTTTGTACGCCGTAATCAGGTGACCATCGAAAGCGGTAGCAACGTCCCCGAAGGGCTTGCTAAGGGTGCGCGTATCCGCATCCAATACTGTAGAGGTCTCATCTACAGACCTCACAAAGTCAGTGACAGGTGTTAGAAGCTCTGAGGTGCTGACAGTATCGTCGATGTCTTGCGTGTAAGCTGTAGACGCCACAGCTGGAACAACTACCCATCCAAGATAGTGATAATTCGATCCACCGGCAACCGCGTCATAATTATGGTTCACACCATCTGTGGCCCAGCTATCAAATGTCGCCCTGATCCATGCACTACTGCTCTGTGGCGCAAAGGGATTAGGGATAGCGAGAGACTTCGATGAGGCATTGGAACCAGTCGCCGTTGTCCCCACACCATCATCAACGCCACCACCAACAGCTTTGTCTGTCGTACCATCCGTCGCTGCAATGTGCATAGCACCCGCATCATTATTATCTCGGAGGCCAGTGTCTCGCCTTGAATTGCTACCGGATAGCATATTAAGAACCGGCGTTCCACTGCCGCCAAATGTCCCACCATAATCGTGCTTATGCACGCCCGTGGATGTATAATTGTTGTTATCCAGCGGCTCTAAACGAACATCACACCCGCTGTTCCACTCCAGCGCCAAATACCCAACCTTGTCCGAATTGCTGTTGTCGCTGGTCGTCGTGAACCCGCTGGCACTCCACGATCCAACAGTCATGTTGTAATCAAAACCAGTGGTGGCACTGTCCCTAATCTTGGAAATAACGCAAGCATCTTCCCAAACAGAACCCGGTGCTGACGTGGACCGACCATCCCGCATTAGAAACGACCAACCCAAATTCGAAGACGTGCTATTACTAAACGTGCTGGTATCAAGCCCCATACCAAACATCATATGTGCGCCGTTAGCAACCGTACCGCTGGCGATACCCGTACCAATTGCCGCCATAATCACCTGATTAACAGAGAAACCCGGATCAGTAACCGTAGCCCCCGTCCCGCAGGTGCCGACATAAGCATTTGCCAAGTCAGACCCGCCAAGCAACACAACAAAGCCCTGAAAGGCAGAGGGCGCAGCATCAGTCCAGTCAATCCGAACACCGTCCGTTATCCAGCTATCAAAAGCAGCTTTGTATGTCTGCGAACCAGAACCATCCAAGCCCCTCAAAACAGCATCGGTATAGGCCGCACTGTAGTCGTCCGTCGTGGTCACACCTGTTTCCGAATGTACAACAGAATAGAACTCGTTTGTCCCGTCCGTCATGCCCATCGTGAAATGAAAGGGCGTCAAAGGCGTGTTGGATAGAGTGGTTTCTTCAGTCATAAAGAACAATGCTGCCTTCGGGTTCTCACCACCAAGACTGCCTGTAATGTCAAGCGTACCCGTCGTAGTCTTAGCTTGAAAACCAACAACAGAAGCATAAAGGCTCATAACCTAAACCCCGCTGGTCGCGCTCGTCAGCCTTGAAAAGAAGGTCGTGCTGTCATCCATCCCAAAATGAGGCCCTTCCGCCAAACGCATCGCATTTGCCGCAATCGCTAAAAAGCGACGCTTGTTTGTTGCGCTTTCGTAAAGCAGTTTGAACTGCGCCCATTCCGCATCAGAAGCGTCAAGGTCAAACTCCGCCTCAATCTGCGCCACAGACGGTTCGTTAATTAGGCTGAACAACTCCATAGCCGCCACCAAGGCGTTAATGTGGATACGGTGCTGTGTTGGCGTACTACCAACCAATCGTGCGTGAAAGCTCATGCATCATTTCCTTCCGCAAGCATTAACTCCAGCTCAGTCAGCACGTCAGAACTCTTCGCGGATCGTGAACCTCAACTCCTCGTAGACAGTCTGAACCGTGCCGTCTGCGTAAGTAATCTCGATTTCGCCCTCGTAGCGACCAGCATCTCCGGTCAGGGCGTCGGTGCCAGCCCATTCGAACTGGACACGGCCACCGGCACCGGCCACGTTGTACGGGGCGTCGGTGTCGATAGTGCCGTTGGCCTTCAGGAAACCTGTCAGCTTAGTGCCGACAACAGTTTCCTGAAGAGTAGTCGATCCAAGCTCACGCATTTTTAGCCGAACGACATCGCTGGCGTTAGAGAAGTCTAGCGGATCATCCGAAGGCTTCTGCTTGAGCGATACTACCAGCGGGGGCTGGGTATCGTTCTGGACTAGCTTAATGCGTGAGGTCATGGATCAGTCCGCTTACGCGCCTTCCCAGTTAGTGCCTGAGGCGGCGGAAACAATGGCCTTACCGCCTGCCGTAGCGATACAGAAGTACTGATCGGTCGGGTTGGCGCTGTCAACCAGTGTCATTACACACGAGCCGCTTGCGTTAGTTTGAGCAATCACGTGCTTCTTAGCAGTGAGAGCCGTAAGAATAGCGCCTGTGCTCGCTGTAAGCGTGCCGGACGCGCTGTCTGCTGTTAGGCCTGCGCCTGTTGCAGCTTCCGATACCCAGAACTCAAAGTTCTGAACAGCGGCATCACGGGCCGTAATGGTAATATCAATACCGTCAGTGGTTGCCGAGGCAGCCAGTGCGATAGTGAACGCATCGTCGTCCGTGTTAGTGAGCATATTGAAGCCCATTTTCTATCTCCAATGTTGGGCTACCTTACAGGTAGCCTGTTAACAATTTACAGTGCGCCTCTGTTTGGCTGCAGGTATTGCCTTGCGCGTGTCAGGCTACGGTTTCTCTCGATCTTTGCGAGAGATATACCATGCTTGAACATAGAATGGTAGCGGTTGGCCGCCGCCATATCTGAGTATAGCTGGTTGGGCACCTCGTGCAATCGGGCACGTGCGCCGTAGCCAATATACTCCGCCCACTGTTCATACACCTCGGAAGACACTTCCGTAGATGACTGTGTGGGCTTGACAGCGATGATTAAGGATATGGCGTTGGCTGTCCGTTCCGTAGGGCGCGGTGCAACTACCAATGTCTCAGCGTTGTCTTGCAGGTAATATTGGGGGTCTCCAGTGCGTTCGCGCCAGTTGTCCCCAAACAAACTAATAAGCTCATCCTCTGACTTAGGCTCAAGAGGAATGTTTTCGAAGAACGCTACTAGCACCCTCGCAGGGATGCCATTACAAGGGGCGTCCAAATCGTACTCACTAATATTCGCGAGAGTTGTGATATTGTCGTGGTTGTACGTCCAGATCATGGACCTGTCACAGAACTCTATGCACGACGCACGAGTTGCATGGATTAGCGCCACGTCAGGCACGCCCGGAAGGTAGGGGCGTATGTACTCAGCAAATGTATCAAATGATGTGGCTGTCATGAGTTACTTCCCGGTAAGTCTGCAGATCGAGGAAGAATGGCGAGGTTGGGATTGTTAGTAAGTTCAGTTGCCGTATGCCCTTTCAGCGCAGCCTCAAAGTCCTGCCAGTGCTGAGCGGCTGTCTGGTCGCCTGAGGCATATACAACTTTCTTGCTGCTAGCTTTGAACATCATGTAAGCCATAATGGCAGGTTCATAGACATCATTCACAGAGATAGCTGTAGCCTCTGACGAGATAATGGTAGGCATCTTGGCATATACGAGGGTCACATACCCGTTACCGTCAGCCGGAGGGCTTACGTGAAACACCTCAGGCTCCTGCACATCAAACCACCACTCCTTGGGTTCCTCTACCTGAGCGTCGATAGGGTAGTCAGGGTTAAACCCCTCCAGGGCTTGGCGGGATACAAGGCGCATGGCGTGGCCGGGAGTTGCCCCGTCGTCACCCATCGTCATCCCTAGGTCCAGAACCATAAACCCGCCTGCTGGCAAGGATTGTTTTGTACCTGCCGATAGCTGCACTACCTCTCGCTTAGAAAAAGCGGACGGTTTGATGGTAACGATCCTGCGCTGGGCTTGATTGAGCCACAGCAACAGCTCAGAGCGTGCCCACTTGACGTTGTTCTTATCGAACAAGAGGACACTTACATCATCAATGATGCTCTGGGCTGTGATCGTACCCATATTAGTTTGTTACAGGGGGAACCACAGCGGAACCCTGCCCTTGAGTTGTAGGTAGCTCCATCTTGCCCTGCTCGGAAACAAGCTTGGCGACAGAAGTCCCGTTGGCCTGTATTGCGTTGGAGAACAACGTGAAGTACTGAGCAGCCTTGTTTGGATCGGCGTAGTTGGCTTGCTTGCTATGGGCTCGCCACAGCATGTAATTGATGAGCATGGGCGCGTACACATCATCAATGATAATAGCTGAGCCCTCCGCTTGCTCTGTAGGATAGACAGAGTGGATAAGCTCGACATAGTGCAGGTCCAAGTTGTCGGGTTGCGGATACACGTAGAAAGACCCTCGCTCACGAGCGTTATACATGTAGACAGTGGTTGTGGTGCTAGCTGTATCGCTCTGCCACGCCGGGTTACTCTCATCAAGAACGAGCATGTCTACACGTTGAATAGCCCTGCCGGGGTCAGTACCTGTAGTACCCATGTTACGAATAACATCCAGCAGCAGCCAGCTTCCGGCGGGGATTGTCTGTCGGCACCCTGCAGCTAACTGCATCGTAGTCGTAGTAGCAGACGCCTCGGGGAGCACAGAGACAATTTCCCTGACACCGTCATTCACATACAACAACATCTCTTCGCGGCTCCACTTGACATTGTTTACGTCAAACAACATCCGGGCTACTGTATCAATCAAATTAGTGCCTGTTTTCGTACCCATCTTACTCTCCTGCCGGTACTTGTGTACCTACAAATGCGCTGAACTGGTTTAGATATTTAGTCGATACCTGCTCGCCAGCTGCGTAATCACTATCTTTAGCATGCGCTCTAAACATGACATAGTCAAACAATGCGGGCTCAAATATATCACGGACAACGAGTGTATCTGTGAGAGAGGTGAGCGTCGGAGGCATGACTGAATAGTTTATTTCAACAGAACCTGTACCATCGTTAGGAGGGTACACGTAGAAACCCGTAGGATCATCTTCACGCTTGGCAAAGGCAATCACAGAGGATGTTGGCGTATCAGTTGTCCAGTTTGGATACTGTAGCCGGAAAAGTTCTAGGTCCTGTTCCTGAATAGAATTACCCGTAACGCCCAGCGCTGTAAGATTACGGTATACATCCAGAAGAACAAACCCGTCTGAAGGGATTGTCTGTCGGGGACCAGCGACCATATTTATCGTAGTCACCCTTGTAGATGCATTAGGCACGGCAGCGGCAACGGACCTCTGCGCGTCAGACAGCCATCCGAGAAGCTCGTCATCGTCCCAGCGAACGCCTTCAGTATCTACCAAAGTGCGACGTACCTTCGATATAACTGCAGATGCTACAATGCTCATCTTACCCCCTTAGAAGGAGGTGGGAGACCTAGGTCCCCCACCAGCCGTCACTAGGCAATCTGTGCGAGTGCCAAGGCTTCAGGCTTGATAACCTTGTAGCCGTAGACATTCAGACCGCGAACCAGCGTACCGAAGTCCGTCGGATTAGGAAGGTTCTCGACCTTCGTAATCTGCGAAGCAAAGGTGATCGCTGTTTTGTGGCAAGCAATCAGGGCAGAGCGAGCTACTGAGCTGTTGGCATTGCCATCGTAGTCTTCGTTGGCGTTGGCAGACGGCAACTGGTTGGACACATAGACCTTGAAGCGGTCAATGGTGCCAATAAAGCCGCTACGCAGGATCGACTGACTGTCGTTCGTTACGTAGGCCTGAGCCAGATTTGACTGCATCAGCCAGTTCCGTGCGAACGGAGGAATGACCAGACAACGGTCGCTCTCAGGGACACTCTGCTCGTCCAGCGTTGAGGCCAGAGCTGTCAACAGTGGCACAACAGTCGTGGCAGACAGAGTAACCGGAGAAGCATCCGTGCCAAGGTTGTACTTACCGGAGACGACACCGGCAGTAGCGCCCTTGTTGGCAGCGGCGCCCTGATCGAACACGCCGTCAAGAACGTCGGCGTCCACGGTTATTGCCATCTGCTCAGAGGCATCGTCCGTGAAGGTATTCATCAAATCAGGGTTTGCCTGATGTTCCAGAACATCAGAGACAGAGAACCCGAAATACTTACCCTTGTCGATGTCGAGCTCGACAGTGTCAGGGGTAGGTACTTCATACTGAAGTGACTGACCAATAGTGTAATCCCGAATAGCGATAGACGGAATGTTATTGATAATCACCTTGTCGCCAATGTCCGAAATGTCACCCTGATACTCAGTGTTGGCAATTTCGTTAAACACCGTAGCGGTGTAGAACTTGGCGTTGAGTTTACCCGACCAAATCTGGGGGATAAATGTGCCCGAATACGCCGGAGACGTATTAAACGGGGCTTGAACTGCGGAAGCCATTTCCGTTTCTCCTGTTGGCTCCGGTCCTCTAGGCCGCTCTTATGCGACCGGTCTGAACCGCAGCATCTATTTCACTTTCAATACGTGCCGCTTGTTCTTCCGTGTACTGCTTCCGACGCTTGTCCTGATAGAACTTGTCAATCTCGGACGTAGACCACATGCGTGTGGACTGCGCATTTGTCGGCTCAGCCACAGTCGAACTTTCCGGCTGCAACTGACGCTCGATAGATGGTACCTGCTGGGCCGGGGCCTGCTGCTCACCGTTCACTAAGCCTGCCTCGCGCTTGTACGTATCAAACAGCGCAGCTGTCATTTCTACGTTAGCGTTAGAATAGGCGTTGTTCAGGTAAGCCTGACGCTGCACACCAGAGACGGGATCAATATCGCTTAGCCAAGCAAGAAACTCGGGGCTCTCATTGAGTGAGCGGTAGTCTGGGACTACACGTTCAAGCTCAGCAAAATACTCGCGCTCTGTGCTCTGCCGCTGGGTAGCTGTTACGCCGCCCATCTGGTCTGTAATTTCAGTCAGCCTCTGCTCCAGCGCTGCAATGGGTCCTGACAAACTCTGCTGCACTACTTCCGTAGCCGCACGCCTGACAAGGTCCACCATATCTGCACCATAATCATCAACGTCTTTATCTGTCACAAGAGGGTCTGTCGTAGCCGCAGCTGCGTCCAACGCCTTATCTTCGGCACTTGGGACTTCAGTCAGCTGCTCAGTCAGCTGCTTCACCTGCTCTGTAAGGGCAGCAATGTCCTCGCGGGACTTCGACTGCTCCTTGTTGAACATGCCTTGCAAGGTCTTGTACCGTTGCTCGGCTCTCTCAAGTTGCTTCTCGATAGATACGTCTTCTGGCGCTTCTGGCGCTCCAGTATCGTCTTGTGCCGACACGTCACCTGCAGGTTCTTCAACAGTCGCAACAGCTTCTGCCTGATTGGCCACGGCTTCAGTATCCAGCTGGTCCTGCTCACCCGCCTTTTCTTCTGCCAGTGCCTGCTCTAGGGCTTCTGCCTGCTTCGCCTGCGCTCTCACCTGTTTTGGTAGTGTATCTTTTGGCATGTTTTCCTGCTCCATCTAGGTATGCAAGTTACCCAAGAGTGGTCTTACCCTTGGCTGTTAGAAGCTGCTCCGATTGGTCAGCAGCCTTCAAAATTTCTTGGAGGCAATGAGCGCTGCCTTGCAAACGAGATATATCCTCGATGCCGCGCGTACTCACCATTGCCACCATAACTCTATTCAGTTCCTCGTTTAGCGCCGACACAAATTCCCGACCTGCATCGGTGCGGGCCATTACCGCAAACGCCTTCAACTGTTTGTCTGTAAGACTTCTTAACATGTTAAAGTGTATTTGTCCTAACGGTCAACTAGAAATTATCTTCGATGGGCGAGCCGTCCTGCAGCATTTGCCCGTTGTTTGTCGGTTTCGCAGGTGTTCCCTGCGCCTGCATCTCTGCCTGTGCCTGCGCCTGCATGCGCTCACGAAGCACCTCAGGCGGGGGTACAATACGGTCTGTATCCATATGTAGCCCTTTGGCGGTCTCACGAAGAAGCTCGGCTCGGCCCTCGACGCCAACAACCTGCATGTCAATGGGGTTAGCTGTAGCCGCCAAAAACTCGTTACGACGTACCTGCGCGGTCTCGCGGGCGATAAGAGATGCAGCACCTTTGGCGTGGACCTTGATGTCACCCTTCAGGTCAGGGTCTGTTGCATACATCATGTTGTGGCGATACAGCATGTCCAGCATCGGGATAAACATATCATTGTCGATATTGGAGATCACCTGCTTGATGCCCTTGCCTGCGTTACCTATGAGCATTGACAGGCCTGACGCAGTGCGCCCGGCACCGCCTGTAGTCTCACCTGTGAGATACTTCGGAATGCCGCTGTACTCATCCGCCATATCAGAGAATTTATTAAAAACCTTTATCAGGCTGTCAACGTTACTGTTCGGCTGGAAAAAATCAATCGGTCTGCTGGACCCGCCGTTGCCTAGCGGATCATTGGCAATCTGCCATATACGCCAAGGGGTTAGCGTGGTCAGCTCTTCACCGGCAGCAAGACGGTCTACGTTGACCGTCACCTGCGGCCCGGATGACATTGCCATATTGTTAACAATCGCACGGGCTGCTGCGTTGCAAACCTCCTGCGGCTCTTCCACCAGATCGGCTACACTGTTGCCCCAAAACGACCCCGGAATATCTTCGTAACAAACCTTGAAGTAGGGCTTGCGGTGCAGCGGGTCAGGGTTGAGGACGGCTTTGATAACCGTACTGTCAATCAACCACGCTTCGATCTGATACTCCCCGAGAGGGTCTGTTACCTCAGTAGAGGGCATTCCCCATTCCAGCAACAACTTGCCCTGTACAGAGCCCCAGAACTGCAGGGCATCAATAGTGCCCTCAGGGTTCTCATAGCTGTGGCTCAGCCCCTGAACCGCCTCAACCTCGAGATCGTTGGTCAGCCACCCCTTAAACCCGTTTTGTCCATGGTCATCCAGCACCAGCCGGATGGCATCGTCGTTGTAACCGTCCACGCCAATCATCTCGTGAAGGTCCTGCCGTGTCAGACGGTGCCTTTCGAGAATGTAGCCGTCAGAAACGTTAGTGGCGGTGGGAGATGGGAAAATGTCAAACGGGTCGCATCGGTACCACTTCAGCTGCAGCTTGTCTTCGACCTGCGGTGCGTACTGCCCTCCGGGTAACGGTGTCCACGTCAGTTGACGTGTCTTGCGTACAACAGGGCCTTTCATCACGGCTGCAGGGTATGTAGTGATGTCATCCACCACGTCATCCAGCGCCTTGTAGAACCCTCCCTCAATGAGCTGGTCCTCGACCTTGATGCTCATACGTTCAGACGCCTTACGGGCGTCCTCTATCGCCATCGCCTTGATCTTGTCCTGCATGCGGCGAAGTAACTCCTTCACCGTCGCATCATCGACCTGCTCACCCTGCATGGTGGCCTGAGCAATCGGCTGCGAGGCCGCCCGCACCATCATCTCATTTGCTTCAGGTGATAACTCTGGCTCTGGCGTAGGGTCAAGCGACCACACACGATCCGCGCCTGTACCCATTATGAGGTCGCGTATCCAGCTGGCAGCTGCCCTGCATTTCACAGAAGTAATCATAGTGAAGACTTCTGACCCGCCCATCTGCTGAATAGCTGCGAGCTTCTGAGGATCGTACTCCCCGCGCCGCGCCCGCTGGGCCTTAATCATGCGTTGTTCTACGCCGTTCGCGCTGTCACGCTTGGCGTCTCTCGCATAGTGCCACTGCGTGTTGATGTAGTTGGCCAGCGATCCGATTGTCGTGGACGCTTGCACCTCACGCGCCTCACGTAGTGCCTCCTCCTGAGCAATCACATCACGCGCAGGGATGGCCTGCACCAAACCGGCGGTAACTGCTCTGGGCTCAACTTCAAATCTATCTGCCATGACCTGTCCTTATCATAACTTGTTACCCTATGTCCACCCTACAGCCTTCGCCCGTACAACGGGCTGCGCCCTGCGTGAGCTTACGACACCTCCTGTATGAACACCGCCAGCATGCAGACACGCGTACTGGTGCGCGTCAGCAATGTGCGACGACGCGTTCTTCTCCGGCTTATCGCCGTACTCACCATCGGTCTTCTTCTTGTAACGATACCCCCCGCGCATGGCCTTCAGGAGAGGCACTGCTGCAGGATCAATAAGGTGAGCCGGTCCGCCGTCAATCTGCCGCGTTAGCCAAAAGTCCACAGCAGATATACGCGCCGAGACCTTGTTTGTTCTGGCCGGAAGAGCTGTAAACCCTTCCCGCTTGAGGATGTCAAATACCGTCCGCTCGTCTGTCTGCGACCTGTTTATCCCCGCCGGGTCGCCAATAATCGTAACCGGAAAATTGCTAAACCGCTCCGCCAGCTTGGGCTTCAACACCTCCTGCACGAACCGTAACGCCCCCATTCCGTCACTGGTCATCGCCTCATAGGTCAACAACCGCCCCTTTGGGTCTATCTGGTTAATTGTCACAGAGGGGTTCAGCCCAAAATCCATCCCTACTACCAGTGGGTAACGGTTTGACCGTATAGGATTGAGGGTCTCCTTCGCCACATGAAAGTCTGGCTGGAATGACGTCCACACCGGACGACCGGCCAAACTTCTGCCGAACTTCGCGTGTATATACACGTCGATCCAGTCCTGTGTTTTACCCTCGGCGAGGTTATCGTAGTAGCCATCAGGCAACCACTGCGTCCAGTCAGCCATGGGCGACAGGCCGGACGGCTGGAAGAACACGTCCACATTGTCCGCCGGGTCGCTCAGCAGCAGCTCCCAGAAACTATCAACGTCAGGCGGGTTGGTCATCCCCCACAGGTGCGCATTGTTTGTCCCGTCGTCCTTTACACAGCCCACACCGTTTATCATCTTGGGAGGGTAACGCCCGAGACGCCCTTGCAGCGCGGTGTAAATCTCCGGGTTAATTTCCCGAAACTCCTCAATTATCCCGAAGCTAACCTGCAGTGAGAGCAGTCGCCTGACGTCGTTACTGTCATCGAGCCCACGGAACAACACTTCGCACTCCACATCGTCGAAGCGCAGGGTAAACTTGTACTCGGTCTTCTTAAACTCACCGGCTGGGCCGTCAGGGAACCACTGGAGAAAGTCGGGGATAGAAGTATCCCTCAGCTGCTCCCGGGTATTACGCACCCACACCGCCCGTGACTTGCGTATGCCATTGGCGTCCGGTGCCATCTGCTTGGCGTGATAGGCGATCTTCATGATGCCCGCAGTAGTCTTGGCCGACCCGATAGGCCCCACCACCAGCGAGATAAATTTCTCACTTGTCAAAAATCCCCGCAGTGACGGTGCGGGGGTATATACTACCGACTGATCTGACATATTCCCCTCAATCAAACCCCGGCATTGTCAACTCAAACGTCCCGTCGTCACTGACTTCCTCCGGCGGCTCCTCGATATTTGCGTACAGCGCCACATTATTCGGTGTGTCCGCCGGCTCAAACAGAGGCACATCAACCACCATTTCCGCCTCGACCATCTCCGTAGTTGCCTCAAGGGGTTGGAACACAGGGGCAGAGATGTCAGCGCCATCCGCCATGTTGATGGTAATTGAGAACCCCGGCCCTGACGCGAACGCCTCCTTGGGCTTGAGGCCAGCGATGTCGGAGAAATACTTCAGAGCATCCAGCCTGTCGCTGAGCCGTACATCCTCGCCCCTCGCCTGACTGTAGACGTTCTCCATCAGGTTCTCGGCGTATACACCTGCCTTGTACTTGAGCACAAAGCCATCTCTCTCCAGCTCGTTCTTTTTGGAGATGATGGCGGACCTGAACCAGTCCTGCTGCTCCAGCAGTTCGTAGGTGGCCTCGTCATACCCGTGGTCAGAGGCAACCTCAAGAGGCTCCTCCAGCCCCTGAGCGATGCGTAGCACCATGTCAGCCGGGATTGATGTCGGTAGCAAAGTTAGGTTTGTCATACGGTTGACTATAACGCGGTTTGGCGGTAAAGTGCAAGGACCACCGTTTTTTAAGGTGGTTAGTGCCTCCCAAGGCACCCCTCCCCGCCCCCAACTGTCACCCCTCGACGGTTGGGGGTTTTTCTTTTTTGAGGTGTTAAGTAAGGTTGTTAAGTTAACAGGTTGGTTTTTTGGTGGGGCGGTTGTACGGTGGCAATAATATATGGGGTCCATGTGCCGGCCGACGGTCCCACCACCCCCCCGTCCAACCGTCCAACCCCTTGACTTTTCACGATAATTCCTTATAATGCATACCGTCAACGCATGGTGCGTTGGCTTATCAAAAGTGTGTATCATACACACCTCAAAAGAAAGCAAACACTATGACAAAGAAAACAGACACTCGCTTGACGCCTAAAACAATGACAGCCGAAAAGGTGGAACAATTATTTAAGCGGCAAGCGCCATCGTTCGACATTGCAATCGACGCGGTTGCAAAAGCAGACGGCACATTGCTTGATGCCCTCTCCTCGTTTGGTGCGCTGTTCTCACGGCTCGACGATATCGCTTATGACAAGTTTATTGCCAAGCATATCAAGACACTTTGGCCTGAGAACAACAACACCGATAAGGGTAAGCGCAAAGAAGCAAAGATTGTCATAATCTGGGCATCACGTCGAAAAATGCCTGAGGGTGTGAATAGCCTGCAAGGTGCTTACCGTGAAGTGAATAGTGAGTGCCGCGAAAAGTACTGCACTACACCATCAGCGGGTGGCGGCAAGAAAAAGAAAAAGAAACAACCTACCCCGCCAAAACCGACCATCACGTTTTTAGAAGCCCTGAAAAAGAACACAGGGCTGGATGATGAACTGGCCCGCCAATTTATCAGCATGACGAAAAGTGATAAATGGCAGGAAGAACTTGCCCTATGGGTTGTCGAAAGTTTCGCAGAATACGAAAAAGAAACGGCAGCCTAACCGTCCGACGATTAAGCGCACCCCCTAGAGGGTGCGCTTTTTCTTTGCCTATCGCATATGCTGGCACACCACCCCGCCACCCCGCCACCCCGCATATCCTGCAAGCCCCTCATTTGCCCTGTGAGGGGCGTTTTTGTTTTTAGGCTAGGTGTACCTACCCCGACACGGTTTCGCCGTTCTCAGACGATCCTAGGCGCCGCGCCGTTGATCTGGTGACTGGTGACTGGTGACTGGTGACTGGTGACTGGTGACTGGTGACTGGTGACTGGTGACTGGTGACTGGTGACTGGTGACTGGTGACTGGTGACTGGTGTGTATGATACACACCTCATGAGATGTTAAGACGCGACCTGTTAAGTGTTAACCAAAGGCGGTCAAGCGGTCAGGCGGTTTTGCAACCATCAAGGGAAATCCAAATCGTTTGTGACAAAACCATCTACTAACGTCACAAAAACGTGAGGCTGGCTGCGGGTTTCCAGACGTTTGTGACATATACTGCGTAAAGTCACGCGTGATGTCACAAACCAAAAAGGCAAGGCTTGTGTTGGTTGTTAACTAACTTATCTTATTATTATTATTATCTTTTTTAATAATATATATATAATAAGTTGTATAAAAATATGCATGCTTTGTGACAAAAATACGTTGTGACATTATTTAGATATACTCGTGTGTAAAATTGTTAGTTAACACCTAACAGTTAACGCGCACATAAAAGGCCCATAAAAATAATTTTCTTTTATCCAAATGGAAAATGGGGAGTTTTGTCACAAACGCTGTTAACCTCGCTCTGTAGCCCGCAGAAACCTTGGGGTTTAAGTTAACAAGAGTTGTGACAAAACGGTTCTGAGAGATGTCACAACCGCGTCACAATCGACTATATTTTTGTCACAAACGTTGTTAACTTAACAGAAATCAGCCCCACCAAACCGCCAAACCGTCCAACCTGTTAACCAGTTTTGTCACAACTCCTGTTAACTAATCCCCCACCAAACCGCCAAACCGTGTCACAAAGCCTGCGCCATAGTTAACAAATCGCCGCCTGTTCCCTGTTAACCAGTTAACAGAGGTGTGTATGATACACACCCCTTCTGCCCCATCACCTGTTAAGTTGTTAACTTAACACTTGACAAACCCCTTGTTTTCTGCTATTATAAAGGTTCAATCAGGGAGTTCATATTTTTGATTGAGCTGGTGCCACATACTGCACCGGCGGCGGGAGACTATCCGCCACCACTGAAGGGTGTGTATGATACACACCTCATGACATGGAGATATGATATGTCAGACACGAAACCTGCCTCTTGGTACAGGCTGAAATATACCAAGACCGCTGCACCGTCCAACCGGCCAGTGCCCGTGCCGCCACTGCTGCGTGAGCGGGAACCTGAACCTGATGCTGCGATGGCTCGGCCCTCTGCTGCATGGTTGGCGAAGGGTGGTGTGCATACTGTGCGCCAAGCTCGCCACCAGACAGTGAGCCTTGGCCTCAAGCGTGGCACCTACTACGTCACATTGACTGTGGCAGGGACGACAACTCACAGGTTCACAGCCAGTGAGTACAGCGAAGCCATGTCCATCATGGACACGACAATGCGCTATGGCCTGCTTGCCATTCGTGTTGGTCGTGCTGTGCGTGCGTTGGCCTATGGTGTGTTTGTGGCGCGGTGCGCTGCCCGTGGCGTCGTCAAGGCCACAGCTGTGCCTGTGCACTCAATCTATGACGACTGGGATTTGACCTGATGGAGACGCTACGAGACATTATTATCGCGGCGCTTGTAGTGTTTGTTTTTCTGGCGTTGTCGCCAGCACTACCTGCGTCCTGACACATTGACAGGTGTGTATCATACACACCCAACCAAAGGAGAATGACTATGATCTGGATAGAGACTGAACGTGACGGCCTCTACCTCTGCGGTAACGCTACGCACATTAACTTCCCGTACAGGCATGGGGGCATTGACGATGCCATCATGTGGGCCAACCGTGCAGTCAAGCACAGTGGCAACCGTGAAGGCGATGTCATCGTGTTCCGGCAGTGTGCCAACACCTACGCCGATGGCCCTGTTGTGCACCGCTGCACCGTTGAGCGAGGCTCGTTCAATACGTTGCAGCTGGTTAATCTGTGAGTGTGTATCATACACACCCAACCAAAGGAGAATGACTATGAACATCTACATCAAGACGCTGGCCGTGTTCGCCATCGTGAACTTTATACTGGCCGTCACGGTATTGGGCGTGATGTTTGCCGCTGCCCTTGGCGGCGCTGACATCATGGGTGACCCGCTGCTTGAGCGTGGCGGCGCAACGCTGAACGACCTGATAGGAGAATGATAATGAGAGTAGTAGCACAACGAGTTGGCGGGGCGTTCCTGAACAGGGAGCGACACCACGAAGTGAACAACACCAGCACCGACGGGCGGCGCCTGTACCTGCACGGCCACACCATCATGCGGTGGAAGGACGACGAACTGTGGTTCAATATGAGTGGATGGGCCAGCGTGACAACCCGATCCCGTATCAATGATGTGTGTGAACTGGCGGGGCTGGGACGGCCATTGTCTCAGCACAGACACGTCCAGTATGCCCACGACGTGGAGATACCTGACATTTATGGCTGGTATCCTGCGGACCGTCACGCGTTCACAGTCAAGCTCGTGGAAGATGCACTGGACGTTCCAACCCCATTGAAAGGAGAATAACAATGGACGTTGATAAGTACATACGGACCGAGCAACTGCGGGCTGACATCAACGGTGACGCACGCCTCAAGTCATATGTGGGTGAGTATGTCCTGCAGCGCATGCTGGCCGACGAGAAAGTGACACTGCTGACCGTCGCAACGGCGGCGGCGGTGTACCGTGAACGCACGAGGCGTGAGTCTCATGTGAGTGAAGACTAGGTGTGTATCATACACACCTTAACCAAAGGAGAGTGACTATGACCAAGGAAGCATATCCGTGCATGTGTGGAGACTTTTACTGCACACTGCATGTGGCAACATATGAAGGCGGTGACTGTGAGATGTATATCAAACCGTCCTACCAGCGCACGTGGGGCCAGCGCCTCAAGGCAGCGTGGCTGGTACTCACCGGCCAACCGCTGGGCGACAGCGTGTGGGGAATTGTGCTGCAGCATGGCGACAACGAGCGTCTCGCTGACATGTTGTCACGTGCTCATACACCTGCACCTGCACCCACCCCCGAAGACGAGGCCATGGACCGTGTGATGGACCGTTACAGGGAGAATGATTACGAAGAGCTGACAAAGGAGAATTGATATGGCTCGATCACCCGAGGCGGGGACACCCCGCCAAACCATCCGTAACCGCTTGACCGAGCGGGGGTGGACACAAGATGCCAGCGGACGTTGGCACGAAACCACAAGCTCACGTGCCATGACACTGGCACAGGCTTGGAAATATGTCATGGAGAAGGAGAACTGACATGCATGACGCCATGATCTACACAACAAAAGACCACGAAGAACTTGTCGGGGCACTGGACGCGCTGACCGAGTTACGCTCGTCGTTCGGGCGTGAGCTATGCCATTCGGACGACGTATTTAAGCTGCATGAACACGAGAGGTTCATATGCAGGGCGTATAGAGGCATTTTTTCGGAGGTGAACCGCAGAAGGTCACACCGCCGCAGCGTGGCGGCTGGCAGCATGCTGACCCGTGAGCTGAAAGACAGCAAGACCATGCTGTCCGATCAGTTGTACGAGTGGCGGACCAGAACAAACTGGTTCGTGGCGTCTGACCTCAGCGATTACCGCGGGGAGGAGGACGAGACAGGCGGGTCGGCTGACATAGCCTACAGTTACAGAGGCGTGGGCCTGCGTGCCCGACCCCTGTGGTTGCGTACTGTCTATGAGGCAGGACTGAACAACAAACCGTGGGTAGGCAACAAGTTCATTCTGTCTGCGAGGAATGTGGTGCGGTCGGACGACGACGAGTACCTGTCGGCAGAGGTCGAGGTGTTACAGCCACGGCCAAACATGCCAGGAAAGTACATGCTGTCGAACCAGTACCTTGTGAATAACCGTGGCCACGCCAGTATCGGTGAGACCATGGCACGGGCATCATCCGGTGCCAAGACACGAACCAAGAACACAGTGAAGAACCGATTAAAGGAGGGATTGTGAGCGATGTAGTACCGTACGACCGCCTGATGATGATGCAGATTTGTAATGAAGTGGTGCGTGATAACCCTGAACTGGCGCACGCTGCCAACTATCTCAAATTTCTGCCCGCACCTGATGGCGTGACAACAACTTTACGGGACAACATGACTGTTTGGTATAATGCCGAGTGGGTAGTGAAGGACCGTAAGAATACGACACTGGCTGTGAAAGTACAGCTGACAAGAACCGCCGATGTGATCGGGGGATAACCAACGGGGTGTGTATGGTACACACCTCGACAGTGCACAAAGGAGAACCACAATGCACGCCGAACAACTACTACGTACCATCAAGCTCTATAACAAGGTAGGGCGTTACCTCTATATCGAAGGTAGTCCGGGGATTGGCAAGACACAAATATGTCGCCAAGCTGCGGACGAGCTGGGGATTGGGTTTCAGCGTATCCATGCCCCCAAGATGAAGGTGGAGGACATGGCCATGCCAGTACCCAACGAGGCCCGTGACGCTGTGAACTGGGTACTGAATGACGCCATTCCCTTCGAGGGTGACGACCGATACCCCGAGAGGGGCATCCTGCTGCTCGATGAGCTGGGGCAGGCTGACATCGACATCCAGAAGCTGGCGGCTCACCTCACACAGGAGCGTGAGATGTATGGCCGGAAGCTCAAGGACGGGTGGCAAGTCATTGGCACAGGCAACCGCTTGGAGGACCGCGCCGGTGCGGTGCGTATCCTGTCCCATCTTGACGACCGAGGGGGTCGATGCACCCTTGATGTGGACCTGAACGGGTGGTGTAACTGGGCGCTGGACAATGGCATTCACAGGTATGTGGTGGCGTATGTCCGGTTCGCACCTCAAGACCTTAACACCTTTGACCCTGCTGAGCAGGGGTCGGCCACGCCACGGTCATGGGCAGAGGGTATCTCCCCTGTCGTAGATATTGTGGACCCTGACCTCGAGTATGAGGTGTTCAAGGGAGAGATTGGCGAGGCGGTGACGCACAAGTTCCGTGCGTTCTGTCGCATGGCCCGTGACCTCCCGAACCCTGATGTCGTACTGATGGACCCTGAGGGCACGCCTATCCCTGAGGACAAGCCTGACGTGCAGCACGCACTGGCAGGTGCGCTGGCAGCCCGTGCGTCGGAGGCCAACATGGAGGCCATCGTCGCAGTGTCTCGTCGCTTGAGCCATGACGTGATGGTGTACCTCATTCGTGACAGTATCCGGCAGTGCCCTGAGGTGCAGAACACCAAGGCGTTCACTGATTGGGCCATCACCGATGGTGCCGACGTACTCGTCTAAACAACTTGAAAGGAGAGGCTTATGCCTACAGTCAGTAAGCTGACGAAGGCGAAGGTGGCGCTGGTCATAGACCAGCCCTTCTTTGCCACCGTCTTGATGAAACTCAAACTCATCGAGAGGACCGACCTGCCCACGAAAACCATGGCGACGGACGGCCTGAATATCTACTACGACCCAAAGTTTGTGGAGGACCACGCTGTAGACGAGTTGAAGTTTGTGCTGTGCCATGAGGTGCTGCACGTGGCCTATGAACATATGGCCCGCAGGGGTGGACGCCATACCGAGAAGTGGAACCACGCCTGTGACTATGTGATTAACGATGTGCTGTCCAAGTGTGAGAAGGTGGGCCGTATGCCAGAGGGGGGACTACTCAACCCTCAACTGGTTGCGAATGGCACTACCAGTGAAGGTGTGTACAAGCTACTGCCTGAGCCAGAAGAAGGTGACGACGGTGGCGGCGGTGACATCGGCGGGCGCTACAGAGGGCTAGGCGAAGGTCAGCCTCTTGACGATCACCTCGACCCGCCTGACATGACCGAGGCAGAGAAGGAGGAGCGGTCCGGCAAGGTGCAGGAGATTATGGCCGAAGCGGCACAGGCTGCCAAGATGGTGGGTAAACTTCCGGCGCACCTCAAGGAGTTGATAGATGATATGCTGTCAGCCGACCACGACTGGGAGGACAAGTTGCGTGAGTACATGTCTGCCCCCGCCAAGATCGAGCGCACCTTCAAACGGCCTAACCGCCGCTACATCTGGTCGGGCCTGTACCTGCCATCACGTGGCGGCAACAGGCTGCGGCAGGTGGTGATTGCCAAGGACGAGAGTGGGTCGTGTAGCAACGACGATCAGAAGTGGTTCAACGGCACGACCAAGAAGGTGCGAGAGGACACCCATCCCCTCAACACCGAAGTGCTGTCGTTCACCACGAAGATCACGCATCACGAGCACCTCGACGAGTATGACGACTGGATAGACACCACTCGTCACGGGTCAGGCGGCACGTGTATAGCGCCTGTGTTTGACCGCATCATGGAGGAAGGGTGGACACCGGACTGTCTGATTATTCTGACAGACCTGTACATCGACGACTTCCCTGATATTCCACCGGACTATCCTGTCCTGTGGGTAACGACCAGCAACTACACCGATGCACCGTTTGGTGAAGTGGTGAAGATGCACAACGACCGATAACCAACAGAGGTGTGTATGGTACACACCTCACCATCGACTAAAGGAGATTTACAATGTCGATCATTTCAGAACGGGCCATGTTGGCCAGCCTTAACGTAAGCCAGTGGACCGCACGGAGACTGGACAAGCAAGAGACAGCAGCTCTTAACTCGTCAGCACAGGCTGTCGAAGGTGCGGCACGTGTCAACAAGTCACTGTTGCCTACGTCCATGAACCTCGTGAACCTGCAGAAGAAGACGGGTGCTGTACGCACATACTTCTACGAACAGACACGACCGTGGGCGATGGACGGGCCACGCATCTTCCCCTCTGCCAACTACATGACGTTCACTGACGCCATGCGTGACCACATCAACGAGTGGAAAAGCCTCAAGAACAAGTTCCTGAACGCCTACGATGATGATGTGACCGAGGCACAGCGCTCGCTTGGGTCAATGTTCAAGCCCGAGGACTACCCCTCAAGGACAGAGCTTGAGTACAAGTTCAACATCTCTCTGGCGTTCATGCCTGTCCCTGACGAGCGTGACTGGCGTGTTGATCTGGCAGATGAGGAAGTCGAGCGGCTGCGTGCCAATGTGGAGATGCAGGTGCAGGCCGGTGTGTCCAAGGCGATGGAGGAGAACTGGCAGCAGGTTGCTGATGTGATACGCCGTGCACACAAGCGGCTGTCTGACCCCAAGGGTGTGTTCCGTGACACGCTGGTGGAGAACGCAGTGCAGCTCGTTAACATCCTTCCATCTATGAACCTCACCGACGACCCCGAACTGGAGCGGGTGCGCCGTGAACTGGAGAAGACGCTGGCGTCACACAACCCGCAGACACTCCGTGATGCCCCTGCCGTGAGGCAGCAGGTGTCTGATAAACTGGCCAAGCTCGACGCTGAATTTGGTCACTTGTTTCCCAACAACTAACCTGTTAACTTAACAACTAAAGGAAGAACCATGACCTATTTATACTGGCTGAAAATAGCCAAATCCGCACGATCACTGGACAAGGGTAAGCCTATCGGCTCTACCCGTCGCCTGTTCTTGCATGAGAACGGGGACCTTGAGTTCCGTCACGGCGACTACGAGTGGCGGGCACCCGCACGTCCCGGAGGCAAGTGGAGCACTGTGCGAGGCACCCGTGACGAGCGCATAGGCACGAGCATCATGACGTGGCACCCTGACAGCACAGTCACTATCCACCTGACTGACAACGCGGTCGGCTCCACCATGGCCCTTGGCACATGGCTACCAGAGATGGCCATGTTCAGGGACAAGGGTGTGCTGTACCTCAGTCAAGGCACATACAACTACACGCGTACGTACCTGCCGTGGAACGGCGTAGAGGGCAGGGACGAGCGCACATGGTCGTACATGGATTACCCTTCATCGGTCAAGCAGTGCAGGGACAACAACCTGCCCGTGAGTATCGCCGATGGTGCGGCGAAGTGGGACCCTGTAGGCGGCAGGTTCATCGACCCGAAGGTGGTCGAACGGTCGCGTACCAAGGCAGCCAGCGAGTGGTTGAAGGACTACAGGGAGTACCACAAAATGTTCAAGGCGGTGGCGCTAATCACCGCCGATACCATAGACCCTCCCTCCGGTTCTATGTACCGCAATCCCGCCCCCGAGGATTTCGTGGACGCGGTGCGTAACAGGGACGTGTCCTCAGACTGGGTGCGAGCTGTACTGTGGTACAGACGCGGCGGTTCCATCGCCCACCGCGACCCACGCAAGGCGCTGTCTCAGATGTACTCAGGTAAGTATGCAGATGCTGTACGCGCAGCCGCAGGCTGCTACTCCGAGGAGGTTGCCAGTGTATAAGTGGATGGCGTTTGATGTGGAGACATCGGGCGACAAGGACCTGTACGGGCTACAGCCTAACAGGTTGCCACGTGGGGAGGCGGCTATTACCAGTGCCGCCTTCGCCACCGGCCCTACTTTTGAGGAGAGCAGGGGCGTGGTTGCGCCAACCAAGAAGCAGCTCCGCAAGGTGCTGGTGGCCTGTGCTAACAAGTCAGTGCCTATCCTTGGGTGGAATGTGGCGTTCGATGCTGCGTGGCTGATAGCGATGGGGCTGCGGGACGAGGTGCATGCCTGCAAGTGGGTCGATGGCATGCTTGCGTGGAAGCACATGGCTAACTGCCCCCGAGCACTGCCGTACAAGCCCGAGAGCTACAGCCTAAAGAACGCCGTGGCTACATTCGAGCCAGACCACAAGGGGTACGAAGATGGCGTAGACTTCGACGACATGTCGCCGGAGATGATTAAGCGGCGGCTAAAGTACAACAGGGACGACGCCTTCCTCACCTACTCCGTGACCAAGAGCATCGTTGACAGGCTGAACAAGGCGCAGCAGAAGTGCTGGGCTGTGGACTGCGCGTCCATCCCGCTTGTCGCAGACACATATGTTAACGGGATACATATGGACAGGGCCAAGGCAGAGACACTCAGCCACGCCTTGCTAGGTGAGTACAAGAAGGCCGTGGTCCAGCTGCGACTGGATGGGAATGATGTGACAGAGGAGGCACTGAACTCGCCAAAGCAGCTGAGCGAACTGTTGTACGACGATTGGGGGCTGCCTGTGCTCAAGCACACAGATAAAGGTGCACGAAGCACAGACAGGGACACCCTCAAGCGTCTGGCAGGTAGTGACCCACGGGCTGCCGTGGTAAACACTTACCGTGAGGCCAAGAACAACCGCACCAAGTTTGCCGAGGGCACGGTTAGCTCCCTCAACTATACGGGCGAGGATGTATCGTACCCACGGGCCAACATGTTTGGCACCTATACAGGGCGTATGACCTACTCGTCCAAGCTGGGCAAGGGCAAGAGTGAGGTGCCGCTGGGCGTACCGCTGCACCAGTGGAAGCGTGGTAGTGAGTTCAGAGACATCATCCGACCGCCTGACGGGTACACCCTGATGGAGCTGGACTGGGCAAGTCAGGAGTTCCGGTGGGTTGCGACACTGTCCGGTGACGAGACGATGCTGTCCCTATGCAGGGAGGGAGAGGATGCCCACACGTTCATGGGTGCTAACATCTCTCAGAGAGATTACAGGGCAGAGCAAAGGCTGCTGGCCGCAGGTGATGCGGAGGCCAAGGCACGGAGGCAGCTGGGCAAGGTGGGGAATTTGTCGCTACAGTACCGTACCAGTGCAGGGACACTGCAGACCGTGGCGCGTAAGAACTACGATGTGCACATGACAGACAACACTGCACGGGCGGTGTGGGCTACGTACCGTGCCACATATACAAATGTCCCTGAGTATTGGGACAGCCAGATAGAGTTTGGCAAGATGAACGGGTTTGTGGAGACGCAGGCCGGACGCCGTGTGACCGTCGGGACATGGGGCGAGTGGGGAACTGCGCTGCAGGACGCATCCATTGACAGGTGGGTGAGGGGCAGCACGTGTATCAACGCGCCTATTCAGGGCAGCGGGGCAGACCAGAAGTATTTGGGGCTGGCTGTTGTGCAGGACATACTAAAAAAATATGGTGGGTTGTTTTACTACGAGCTGCATGACGGCTTGTTCTTTATAGCGCCCGACGACAAGGCGTTGAAGATGTGCGAGGAGTTACAGCGGAAGCTGTCGCACCTGCCGTACGAGAAAGTGTGGGGCAAGACATACCCCATTGAGTTCCCCGTGGACGCCAAGGTCGGTAAGACATGGGGACAGTTGCAAGAGATAGAGTTCTAAAGGAGGCAAACATGCACCATGTTATGATTGATATTGAGACGCTGGGGCTGAAGGAGGACTGCGTGGTCCTGTCTGTCGGTGCCGTAAGATTTTCCGCACTGAACGGTGTGGGTGATGGGGTGTACCTAAAGCTCGACGTAGCAGATCAGGTAAACAAGGGACGAACGATTGACTACGGCACCGTCGAATGGTGGTCCAAGCAGGGCGATCAGGCTCGGGCTGTATTGTCCAGCGATAGCTCAGACCTGAACCCCGCCAACGCCATGATGCTACTGGTTACATGGATGGACGAAGCAGTGGGTGTGTGGGGCAACGGGTCGGACTTTGACAATCGTATCCTGACAAACTTGTGTGAGGATTTTGGGGTGGAGCCATGGAAATTCTGGAAGAACCGCTGCTTCCGCACGCTGCGTGCACTGCACTCAGATGTAGTGCACGAGTTTGAGGGCACCGCTCACAACGCTCTGGACGATGCGCGTAACCAAGCAGAGCACGCCGTAGCTATTATGCGTGCGAAGGGGCTGGAGTAATGAGTGTCATAGCATGGGACGGCAAGACGTTGGCGGGCGACATGCAGGCCACAGAAGACAGTGGGCTGACGGTGAAAACCTACCCGAAAGTGTTTAGAATAAGTGCGGGTAACAGGTCGTATATATGTGGAGTAGTGGGCCGCATAGGCGCAGGCCGGGCCAAGGCCAGATGGTTCGTAGAAAATAGCCTCGACCCCCTACCCGGAGGTAGTGCGGCGGTCATTATTATACCTGCCAACCACAGCGCTCCGATCACCATCGTGTCGGATAGTGAGTACCCCGACACACTACCGAGGGACCAGCTGTTCGCCATAGGCAGCGGTGCACAGGTAGCGATGGGCGCGATGTGGGCAGGTGCCTCTGCCGAGAAGGCCGTGGAGGCTGCATGTGAGCTAGACGATGGCTGCGGCAAGGGGTGTGCAGTGCTGACAATAGATTAAGTTCCGGCTCGTGCGGCTTTTGGACGGCGACGGGGGCCGTCGTAGCATACCAAGTTCTTCTGACACGACCTGCACGGGTTGGTCATGATGGTCAAAGAAGGACAAGCCCCCAACTACATACAGGAGAAATAAAATGAGTGAGAACCCCAAGGCTATCGCAGCCAAGAGCAAACCCACGGTGCACTGCGTACCGCCCGGCTTCGAGCGGGGCGTGGGGGCGGTGATGAAGACTGGCGCAGATAAATACGGACGGTTCAACTGGCGGCAGGACCCGATCAAGATGACCTCCTATTGGGATGCCATACGTAGGCACCTTGAGGCGTGGACAGACGGCGAAGACTTCGACCCCGAGACAGGGCTGCACCACCTGTACCACGTGGCAGCGTCTTGTGCTGTGGTGACAGACGCCATTGCCTACGACACAGCCATAGACGACAGGGTAGAGCAAGCGCATGAGCTGTTAGAATGGGCAGAAGTCAAGGAGGCGATAGTCAAATGAAGCAGGTCAAAGACATATTCTATCACACCATAGTGAGCACTGTTATCGCACTGGCCTATGAAGACTGGTTCGGCGTTGACTGGTGGCAAGGCGCGCTGATCGGCGGGTCCTATCTCCTGATACGGGAGATCGCTCAGGCGCAGGTCAGGCTGACCAGTGAGGGCTACAATAGTCGCATAACTCGAGGCTGGCACACCGGCAATCGGGGGATGTTCACATGGAAGCGCACTGGCGAATGGCTGGTGCCCACCATACTAACCGCGTGCATACTGTACGCAGCATAACACGTCAACAGGAGGAAAGAGGCCGAAGTACTGGGGTCGCCGGAATTCAAGAGGGATTAGCAATGAAACAGGTGTATGTAGAGATAACAAGTCAAGATGGCGATGCTGTCGGTGCCTATGTGAATGTAGAGCCGCCCAGCCCGTCGCAAGGGATCGGCGCAGAAGCATGGATCGTCAGGATAGACTTTCTGGGACACCCGGTAGGGGGAATAAATGCCCATGATCTGGAAAAAATCAAGAACGATGCAATAGAGGAAGCTCTAGGATGAACTGGAGACAAAATGAGAAATAAATTCCACAATGACGGAAAAAGAAGCCGCCCGTTTAGTGATTTCGGTGACAGCAAATTAGCTGTACTATTGAAAAGCGTGAGGCGCGACCGCGACAAAGGCACGCCTCCTAGCAAGGAACAGATCACACGACTTATGGGTGATCTGGCCATAACCGATGACCCTGTGGCTGCGTGGCGCATGTGGGTCGATGACTGCGAACCGCTACTCAGGAGAGATGTATGACCCGACCATTCGCATGGAGCTATTCGGCACTGACTAACTTTGAGCAGTGTCCCCGCAAGCACAACATAACACGTATAGAGAAGACAGTTACGGAGCCGGAGACAGAAGCACTGACTTGGGGCAACCGCGTACACAAGGCGCTTGAGAACAGGTTAAAGGGAGGCGCACCTCTAACCGGCAGCCTTAGGCAGTTCGAGCCTTATGCCAAGGCTGTGCTGGCGCAGGATGGGGAGGTGATCGCAGAGCAACGACTTGCACTGTCACGCGACCGCGACCCCGTAGCATTTTTTAGCCGAACCACGCCCGTATGGGTCCGTGCTGTCGTGGACTTCGTCGTGGACAATGGCGAGGACGTGTTCGTTGGTGACTGGAAGACAGGTAAGTACAAGCCAGACAACGATCAGCTGCGCCTGTTTGCTGCCGTGATATTCCACCACTACCCCAAAGCCAAACGAGTTAAGACAGGGTTCTTCTGGCTCAAGGGTGACGGCAAGCCTACCACAGAGATATTCCTCCGAGAGGATGTGGCCCATATATGGCAGGACTTCCTGCCGCGTGCCGAGAGGATGGAGAAGATGATTGCCGACAAGGACTTCCCCGCCCGACCGTCCGGCCTGTGCCGTGGCTGGTGCCCTGTAGGGCCGAACAACTGTGAGCATTGGGAGAGTAAGAAATGAGCAAGGGGCCAGAGGCCAAGGTAAAGGACAAGATCAAGGAGGTACTGAAAGGTGCTGGAGCCTACTACTGCATGCCAGCCGCAGGACCGTACGGACAGCAGGGCGTCCCTGACATCTTAGGATGTTACCGTGGGGTGTTCTTTGCCGTCGAGGCCAAGGCACCGGGGAAGAAGTACAACGTGACCGCCAACCAGCAGAACCACCTAGACCGCATCAACGAGGCGGGTGGCTGGGGGATAGTGGCTGACTGCGACGAGGACGCCATTCAGATGTTAAAGGAGATTGACGATGCGAGATAAGGATGTAGATACCTACCTCAAGGACTTACACAGGAAGGCACGAGGTGCCGCACTGCGTAAACTGGAGCAGGTGTGTGCTACTACCATCGAGCTGCCGGAGGGGCTACGTCCAGAGCAGCTGGACTTTGAGGAGCTGCACTTCGCATGCTGGGGCCGTAGCACGGTGCTCAATATGAAGTTCCCCTTGGGGACTTCTGCGGAGGAGATGTATGCGAACATGATCGTCCAGCTACGGCTGGAAGGTTTCCCTGTATCGGAGAATGTGTAATGTCATTCACACTCATGCCTACCGTCAAAGACAAGATCATCGGGGACGCCATCTGCTACGCGATGGACAGGTTCAACTCCGAGGTGGCTAGATCATACGGAGGTGTCTTCTTACCCACACAAGATGCTTGGCGTATACAGGTGGACAAGCAAAGCTCTACAGTGATGCGTTACGGGGAGGTTCCCGGTCAACTGTCCTCGGTCTCCGTGTACCACGATAAGGCTAACCAGAGATACCGGGTGGTTTTTGGCCTACGCGGCTTCGACGAATATATTGACCTGACCGTAAACGGAGATATTGACCTGATGCGCGACGGTCGTAGCCTCCATAAGGCGGTGGTGGTCAGCGCAAAGATGCTGCATGACCCCCACGACACCCTTGCCAAGTACCTGAAGCTGCATCGGGTAAAGCGGCGAATGACTGGAGGCCTCAATGCTGGTCCATGAGAACTCACGCAGCCTTGTACTGCGCCTCAAAGACAAAAGAAGAGTCGCCGACCTCATACCCACGTCCAAAGAAGTTACTGTGCGAGGGCAGGCACTCACCGCCGTACCGCACAAACTGGACGAGACACGTGTACTCAACAACATAGGCATCGCGGCACCGTCACCCATCCGGTCGTACTATGACTGGCCGGGAAGGTACAAACCTTTCCACGCGCAGGAGGCCACAGCCGATTTCCTGACGCTGCACAAGAAGGCCTTTGTTTTGAATGACTTGGGGACAGGGAAGAGCCTCAGCGCTCTGTGGGCGTACGATTACCTTAGAGGGGAGGGTCGTGCTAACAAGTTACTGGTGGTGTCACCGCTGAGCACACTGGAGCGCACGTGGGCAGATGAACTGTTCACGCACTTCATGCATCTTAAATCATCGGTGCTGTACGGTTCTAGGGAACGGCGGCTACGCATGCTGGCGCAAGATGCAGACGTATATATCATCAACCACGATGGGCTGAGGGTGATTGAGAAGGAGCTACGCAAGCGCAAGGACATTGACGCTGTGGTAGTGGATGAGATTGCCACGTTCAGGAACGTGAAGACCGAGCGTTGGAAGACGTTAAACCGTGTGTGCGAGGGCAAGGAGATTGTGTGGGGGCTAACAGGTACACCTACCCCCAACGCACCGACAGATGCGTGGGGTCAGTGCAAACTAATCTGCCCCAACAACGTGCCCAAATACTTTACCCAGTTCCGCAACATGCTGATGAAGCAGCAGGGGCCGTACTCATGGGTGCCCAGAGTTGAGGCCACGGACATCGTGGCGGACATGATGCAGCCATCCATACGGTTCCGCCGGGACGAATGCGTGGACCTGCCACCGGCCATATACGAGACACGATCAGTACAGCTAACCGCACCACAGTCCAAGGCGTACAAGGACATGGTCAAGAAACTCAAGACCGAGGTGAACAGCGAGGAAGTGCTGGCTGTAAATGAGGCAGTCAAGATGCACAAGCTGGTGCAGATAGCCTGTGGCGTGGTCTACGCCACCGACGCACCGCCACAAGTGATAGACGCCAAGCCGCGCATTGAGTTGGTCAAGGATATTGTCAGGGACGCAGGCACAAAAGTGATTGTGTTTGTACCGTTCAAGGGCGTACTCAACAATCTCCGGGAGGAGATGGGCAAGGAGTTCACGTGTGAAGTCATTGACGGGAGTGTAGCGAAGGGGGCGAGAGACAAGATATTCCACGCTTTCCAGAAAGAGAAAGACCCGAAGGTACTGCTTGCTCAGCCTGCCGCCATGTCGCACGGCCTGACACTTACAGCGGCCAGCACTATCGTGTGGTACGCACCTATCACCAGCAACGAGATATACGAGCAGGCCAACGCCCGTATCACCAGACCCGGCCAGAAGCACACCCAGTTCCTCGTGAACATTGAGGGGTCGGAAGTAGAAAGGAGAATATATGCACGGCTAAAGAACAAACAGAAGATGCAAGGGGTGCTTCTCGACATATTGGGAGCATAAATGCTAGACATGTTAACTGTTAACTGTTAACTGTTAACTGTTAACTTGTAACGGACACATGAAAGGAGATGCGTATGTCTACGCAACAAGAGCTCGTGGAAAAATACATAGTTCTACGAGACAAGAAGGCAGAGATTGCTGACGAGGCGAAGAAGAAAGCCGCCAAGATCAACGACATGCTGACCAAAATCGAAGCCCGTCTGCTTCAGCATATGAATGAGCAGGGGGTAACATCAGTCAAGACAGAGGCAGGGACGTTCTTCAAGTCACGGCGCACATCGACGCCCGTGGCTGATTGGGACGCCGTGCTTGAATACGTCAAAGAGAACGACTTGTGGCACATGCTGGAGCGGCGGGTAAATAAATCCGCAATCGAGCAGTTCCGCGACGAGAACGATGATCTTCCACCGGGTGTCGGTTGGAAGGAAGAAGTAACTGTTAACGTAAGGAGGGCCTAAATGGGCGATCTTATTTCACTGAATACTAACGTACCTGCACACCTGCAGGGCGGCGACACATCCAACGACGACCTGTCTGCAGGCGCATCACTCGGCTTCCCTATCATCAGCTATATGGGCAGGGCATGGGCTGTAATGAACGGAAACGAACGTACTGAGTTTGTCAACGATGAAGGCGACCCAAAGTCGGCCATCAATGTGGTCATTGTCGCAGCCAACGCCAACATGTCGAAGGTGTACTACGCCGGGAAGTGGGTACCGGGCAGTACTGAGGCACCAACGTGTTACAGTAATGACGGCATCACACCTGCCTTGGACGCCGACACCAAGCAGGCCACCAAGTGTGAGCTGTGTGAGCACAGCAAGTGGGGCTCGTCTGTGACGGACGACGGTGTGAAGGGTAAGGCATGCGGCGATTTCCGCAGGCTGGCCATCCTCCCGGCTGGTGGTTTGGGTGAACCATTGCACCTGCTACGTATCCCTCCCGGCTCACTCAAGGCGCTGGCGCAGTATGGCGCTGAGCTGGACAAGCGAGGCGTGTCCTACGGCAAGGTTGTCACGGAGATTTCGTTCGACCGTACAGTGTCTCACCCCAAGATGCTGTTCAAGGCTGTCGATTGGGTAAGCGAAGAAATGTACGCGCACGCCAACGAATTAAAGAACGACATCACTCTCGACCAAATCCTTGGCAAGGTGGCGCTCAAGCAGGAAGCGCGTGAGCCACAGGTGACTGAGGCCACGGCAGCGCTGG
>Ga0208767_1000404_pt1 | contig 34865 bp, 53 predicted proteins | sample VirMetDEL_Mar_21_FD_184514 | JGI IMG/M metagenome (GOLD analysis project Ga0208767, IMG submission 184514) | Aqueous microbial communities from the Delaware River and Bay under freshwater to marine salinity gradient to study organic matter... | ecosystem: Environmental > Aquatic > Marine >... | reverse complement strand
GTATAAGGAGGATGTAGTAAAGACCCATATAAGCCATTTAGACGACAAATTGGGGCTAGGTGGTATAGGTGCTGGAGAGGTCGTTGTTATCTCTGCTCCGACTAGTTGTGGTAAGTCCCAGTTGGCCTTAAATATAGTAGCTAGGACTGCTACTTTGGATAATACACCTTGTGGTATATTTAGCTTAGAAATGCCGCAAAAGCAAGTAGTCAGAAGACTTGTTACGTGCCGATCTAGATTTAATCTAAAACAAATCAGAGAAGGTGTGATCAGTGACAGCAATATGGACAAAGTTAGAGAAGGATGTGAGGCAGTCAAAGAGATGCCAATCTTTACGGTCCATAGTATTAAAGGAATCGGCGAGCTATGTTCTTATGCTAGAACTATGGTTCGTAGACACAAAGTAAAATTACTAGTAATAGATTACTTACAACTGATTCCATTCGATTCAAGAAACCAATCAAAGAATGATGCCATTGCTAATATTTCACATACGATTAAGCAGCTTGCATTGGAACTAAATGTAGGAATACTTCTTCTCAGCCAAGTCAACAGAGAGGGAGCAAAGAGAGAAGGTGGTCTAGCCATCTATGACCTAAAGGATTCGGGAGACATTGAGAATGATGCTGATGTGATCATTCTGATGTGGTCAGAAAAAGATGACATAGAAATGTCAAAAGATGTTGACGGATGGGGACATCATATTAGGATGGTGTACAATATAGCAAAGAACCGTGAAGGTGAGCGAGATGTTAAAGGACTTCTGAAGTTCTATAACACTCAAGGACTTTTCAAATGACTTTGGTGTAGGTAGTCCAGCTATTAAGATGCTGGTGGGTCTTCTTTCATTACCCTCATATCCACCTACACCTTTTACTTTATGAAAGTTAAAGAACAAGCAGTAGCCAAAGCCTTAAATAAGGTTTACCCCAACATCGGCGAGCTTACGCCAACTGAACAACATTGCCACTACGACTTCGAGTGCAAGCACTATATTATCGAAGTTAAGTGCAGACTTAAAAGATACGATCCTTGGATAATAGAAAAGGCCAAAGTCGATTGGAATATTGACATCGCAGAAAAACTAGGGAAAGACTTTTTATATTTGACAGAAATAAAGAAAGATGCTTACATTTGGAACATCAGCAAGATGCTGCAAGACGAATACGATTTCCAATGGACGACCAAGAATTTACCGCAAAATACAGAATTTTCAAATCGGAGGTGGACGAAGAAACACATAGGCTACCTCTACGAAAAAGATGCAACTTTCGTTCAATTATGAAACACATTAAAATATTCACAGTCGAGGAACATTACCTCATACCATCCTTATTCTTTGAAACGTTTAAGGATTCGTCCGAACGCACAACTTGGATCTCATTAGGATTTTGGAATAAAACCCTTAGCATATGCTTTACTTATGAAAACAATAAGCGAAAATAATACAGAAAGAATACAAACTAGGATTGATTTGATTCGTATGGAATCCCGTCAAATCTCTTACAGAATAGAAGCACTTGAAGAACGCCGAAAGGAACTTCAAGAGCAAAAGAAAGAACTCAAGAATTTGCTTACAGAGATTAATTCTTAGCTTGTATTGTTGTTGTTATTCCCTCACTAGTTTTGCGAGTTTCTAGTGAGGTTTTTCCCTCACTGGTTTAGGTGTTTACCAGTGGGGGTTTTTTATTGACCATCTCTGAAGAATCGACCTATTCCGGGTGTCATAGATAATCTAGTTTCAGAAAAGGGATTTAGTAATTCTATAGTATCTCTCTTTGGTAATCTAGTTTCAGAAAATGGATTTAGTAATTCTATGATCGCTTTACTTCTGTCGCTTAGACCTAAATCCTTCTCCATTATCTCTTCAGTTCTTTCTCTGGTAGGAGTTTCTGCTCCATAGGTAATTCCTCTAGATAGCAAGTATTTATTTAAGTAATTAATTTTCTTAGATAAACCTCCAGCTTCAATAGTCTTTTGGTTCATTAATAAAGCATCAAATAATTTAGGATCTTGGAAAGCATCGCTTAGAATATCCCTAACCTCCCCCTTCTTGAGGTTTGCTAAAGCAGCTAAAACAGTTCTTTTACCATATCCAATAGCAATCAAAGAAGAACCCGGAAGAACCTTACCAAGTGCAGCACCCGAAGCCAAAGCAAGCAAGTTGTCAAATATTGACAGTTTTCCAATTTCCTCAAAGTCTCCTTTTACTTTAATTTTGTATTTGTTGAATTTTTCTATTTGTGTAACGTAACGATCTAAATTATCTAATTCAGCTTTACTCAATACTTTTTGTAACGCAGCTTTCTTTTCGGGGTTTCTGAATAATTCTCTAAGTGTAGAGAACTCGCCCTCTGTGCCCTTTGTGCCTTGTTGGATAACATAATCATATACAGAATCCTTAAAACCTTGTAATACGTCGGACTTCTGTATTCCTAAGTTTTTGAAATCTTGAGGTGAAGCATCTTGAACTAAAGTAATCAACTCATCCATCTGACCCTCTGGGTTTCCTCCCTCTAATATAGAACGCATTCTATTAGAAGAGTTTGCATTGATAAACTTGTTAAATGCACCTTGGCCTTTTGTTCCAAATCTAGTTTTGTACAAATCGTTATAGTCGGCTACATCTGATCTAAGTGCATCAGTAACATCAGTAGCGGACTCCAACTGTAATTTAAGTGGTTGGAACTGACGTTGATTCAAGATTTGGGAATATTTCTCTATAAATCTTCCCGCTTTTCTAACATCTATTTCTCCGTCTGCGTTAGATGCTTCTCTTACAAATCTTTCACGGATAACATCCATAAATGTAGACAAAGTTCCAAACTCTTCTTGTGTAATAGGTGTAAATTCATCATACCCCGGTTTTTTGATAGCTTTAGATATTTGTTCTATCGTAATTCTACCCTCTTCGCCAGCTTTAACTTTTTTGCTAACAAGGGTTGGCTCTACTTTAGGTAAACCTTCTTCGGTTACATTAAGTATATCACCAACAATACCTCTGTTGAACTTTTCGTTCATCAAACGAGAGTATTGTCTAGCTTCGTCTAACGCTGTTCCAACACCATCGATTTTATCTAAATCATCTAGTAAAGCCTTTCTTATTTGAGTTGCTAATCGTGCAGTATTGAAACTTTTTTCATTTCTTGCTGCGGATGCAACTTCACCTAATTTACTGTAAAGAGAATATACGTCTCTTACACTTTTTAGTTTACCGGGCTCTTGTAAGAACTTGATAGCTTCAGATGGCATATCAACCTTCTGTGGATCACCTAGATTTTCGTAAAGTTCCAAGAACTTCTTTCTAGCACCTTGAACTTTATAAGCGTAACGATCTAAATCAACATTAGCCCAAAGTTTGTCCTCATATTCTTTTCCTTGTCGGAAACTCTTATTCAACGAATCAAATAATGACTGACTTAACTCTTCTGCGGTTGAGTCCGGCTTCAAGTTATCTAGTTCATCAGCAGCAAGCTCTGCGTTTTTATTTATTAAATTATCTAAAGATAATTCATTTCTTTTCTGCATATCCCTCAAGAAATCAGCAGAAGTCTTAACATTTTGTCGGTTACCAAAAATGGACTGCAAGGTATTTAGATAAAGTTTATCTCTTTCTTTTGCAGACGATTCTCCGAACTCTTTTATCAAGTAAGCCTCGATTGGAGTAAACCCTTCATCTCCAGTAATTACGGTTATTGGAGTACCTTCTGGGGCTTCTTTAGAGAGTTGAGCGGAAACTCTAGCTCTAGCTTGAGCAGTAGTTTCTTTTGGACCTTTAGTCAAGATCTCTTGAATCATCTGTGAAGCCTTCTGAAAATTTGATAATCCGTATTGTTTGATTATTTCTTTATCAGTTAAAGTTCTGAATGCTCTTTTTTGAAGCTGGTTATATATCGCCGGAATTGAGAAGGAAGTACCTATTTCAGCCAAAGCAGTTGTCGTAGGATCTGCACCCCTAAACTCAGCTTCAGTACCAGCAGTGATTGCTGCAGCCTCAGTACCAGCTACTAGCAATGGCTTTTCTTTAATCTCTTTTATTATGGATTTATTTATTGTCTTTAGAACGGGTATTCTATTTAAAAGTGGTTGTAAAACGCCATAATAAGCTGCGTACTTTAAGAAATCTCCAATCTTTTCAGCACCTATTTCTGCTCTAGTTTGGGGTTCTTCTATACCAAGAGCTTGAGACATTTCGGATCTGAACCTAGTTACCATATCGCTAGGTAATCCATAGTTACTTTTTCTGTACTCAAAGTCTAGTACAGCACTACTATTACCAAGAAATTTATTGAGTTCATTCAATCCTAAAGTTACCAAATCAGCACCTACAGCAGCTGACTCTAGTGCTGGGTCTACTACCATTTGGTATGCTGCCGAAACCGGCTCAAAACTAGATGAATACACATCTTCTACACTAGGAGTTGGTGTAGTAACTTGGGGCTGATCTTCTACGACTTTGTAACTTATTGACATTACTTTACTGAATCAGTGAGTTCTACTTGTTGAAGAACTCCATTAACATTTATGAAAAATTTAGTACCAGCTTTATTTAAATCTGGGTTTGCTTTAAAAAATGCTTCTGCTTCAGTGTCTGATTGGAACGGAGTAGACTCAGAGTTTGCTTGAGGAATTGTATCAACTTGAGGCACTTCGTAATCAAGTAGCCCTTTATATTGCTCTTCGGGGATAAGGCCTCTCAAAATGAAAGATTTTGTAGTTTCATCTATTCCTTCTACATCAAACTGTCTCTTGAAGTCTTGGTTATATCTTTCGATGATATTCTTTCCACCGGTCTTCATAGCTTTAATTAATCGCTTCAAAGCAGCTTTGTCCATTGTTTGATCTCCACCAACGATAGCTGTAGCGAACTTAATATCTCTATCCGAAATACCAGTACCAGCACCGAACTGAGAAATAACTGTAGCAATTTGTCTACCGGTTCTACTTAAATATTCTTGTGTAGTAGCTACATCGGGGAATTCCAATCCAAGTCTTTTAAGAAGTGATTTAGCACTTAACTCTAGGTCTGCACCAAAGCCAGTGATAATACCCTCATCTCCAGTGATTTGCAGTAAGGACTCTAGTCTTTGTAAGTTGGATATACCACTAAGAACTGGTTCTACTGATTCCGCTCTTCTATCTCTGAAAACATCAAGAGTATCTGTAATTAATTTACTTTCAATACCAGGTTCTCCGTCTCCTATTTGAACTAGAGTGCTTGGGGTTTTAGCAAATGGTTGTATTTCAGTCACCAAATATGTTCCATCGGGTTGAGGTGTTGCTTTTGGTCTTTGACCTTGAGCGACTAATTCATCATATTCTGCTTTAGTAATTATTCTACCTTGAGGTCCTTGCAATCTAGCCTTTTCTATTTCTGATAACTCCTCTATTTGAGCTAACTGAATTTGTCTTTGTATATCAGCTTGATTTTCGTACGCTGCTCTTACGCTAGGGTCTTTGTAAATAGCTTTAGCTAAGTTTTGGTCTTCAATACCCAAAAGGCTTTGAATAGAACTAATTCCTAGTTGCTCTTGTTTCTTCTCTTCTTGCTTTTGTGCAAAGTTCAACGCAGCTTGCTGAATACTTTGTCCAATATTCACAGCAGCTTGTTGCTCTAGAGCCCCAGCTCGTATCGCTGGAGATATATCTAACTGAGATAATTGTATTGGTGATGATCCTCTAAGCATAATTATGGTCCCAAGAATAAACTTCTAGCTCTATCTAGTCCAGTTGGAAAACCTCCCGTAGGTGGTGCTAATACAGTTCCGTACCCTACGGATCCGGGAACATTTGCTAGTGCAGAAGTTCCACCACCAAAATTCATACCACCTAGGATTGAACCCAATCCGCTAATTGTACTTCCTAGTATAGCACCACTAGCCGCAGTTCCTTGAGCTAATGCTTCTCCTTTCCCTAGAATGGCTTGTGCTTTCCGTAAGTCTTCTGCGGACCCTATGTTGATTGCTTGACCCGGATCTGTTACTTGTGGTCCGAGTCCAGCAGCTAAGAACTGTTGTTCTTCTATTGAAGGCATACCGAACATAAATTGGAACGGATCTACCGCAGCTTGTCCAGCTGACACTAGTGCTCTTTGGCGAGCACCAGCAGCTTCTTGTCTGCGTGCTCTCTGTGCTGATTCTCTACCTAGAGCGGCTCTAGCTAATGTAGAAGCATCAAGACCTCTTCCTAATCTTTGACCTAGACCTAGTGCAGTTTGCTCCGCTGTTCTAGCGGCTTCTACTCCAAGTGGTCCAGCTGCTTCTGCTGTTAGTCTTTCTGCTTCGGCTACATCTAATCCAGCAATCCTAGCCAACCTTGGGTCTTCAAGAGTACCTCTTATATCAGCACCCATTTCTCCCAATAAACCTAACTGTCTTAACTTAGATTCTTCTTGGATGTCACGAATACCACGTGCTCGTATACCGGCAAGTTCTTGGAACTGAGGGATAAGTTCTCTCTCTCTGCCAAGAATAGCACCCATAGGTTCAGCACCGTACAATCCAGTACTGTACTGCTCGGCTATAATGTCCTCTGGTGAACGGAACTGATCGAAAGCTCTCTGTATAGATTGTGCTCTTTGTTTAGCTGCTTTCTTAGCACTTCTTGATCCGAAAAGTCCTCCTAGTACATTACTTCCTATTCCTATTATTGCTTGTGTTGCTGGGTCCATAATATTAAGCTGTTCTTCTGTATCTGTATACTACTATATATGGTTGTAAATTCGTGTGAGATCCTCCTCCGGGGGCTGTTCCGCCACCCCCAGTGTTTGTCAAAAGGTTAGCTCTTCCGTAAGAACTATCACTGCCGGTAGTAGTAGTATGCCCACTGTCTTCGTGGAAAAAAGTTCTTTCAGTTTCTCCAGTTGGGTCAGTTTGACCACCTCCATCAATTTTGTAATAAGCGGCACCAGTGTGAGTGTGTCCGGGTATTTGGGCATTTGTCAAAGTAACAGTATTTGCACCACCAGTTTCCCCGATTGTATCAAACTCTGTTTGACCGGAATCTAGACCGACTGTAACTCGACCACTTCCGTACGCTTCCCAAGTTCCGAATCCAATTTTTGTTTGGAAAGCCGCAGCTGTACTTTCTTCAGTTGTTTCTAATATAATGCCGACTGGATGTATTGAATCCTTCAAGGCGGTAGAGAACTTAACTAAGTCCACTTCACCGTCTTCTATCTGCAATTGACCAGCGGATGTAACCTCTAGCCCACCACCTTGTAAACAAGTTCCAGTGCTTCCAGTATAAGATACAGCAACTTCTGAAGTATTTGTAAACTTAGCTGCATCTACTAAATTATCTAGCTTGGTCGATGTTACTTGTTCTGTTGCACCAAAGTCAGTTCCTTTTACTAAAATAGACATATTTTTATAAAATTATTTGTTACTATTGTACACTACTTGTCGAGCGGAATGTTTCTGCTCCAGCTACTTTGAGAGATCTAAATCTAGGTCTACCCAAAATACTTGTTAAAATCACTTGCAATCCGTATGCTCTCTTGTTGCCAATACGTCCTCTGATTGACACATCTTCATCTGCTGAGATTGGAGCACCTAAGTAATCACTAGCATTATTTAGGTCTATTGCTGGCTCTGAATCTATATTTTCAGATACAGCAGATATGGAAACATCAGATGCGTTATCCGTGCTAGACTGTAAATGAAGTTCAAAGTTATTAAACTTCTTGCGATCTATAGAACCTAGTGTAAACATTCTAGTAGTGGCTGAACCTTGAACTCTAGTTGATTTTTTTGTAGTGCTTCCGATGTCGGTAATTACCCTATCAATACCGTCCGAAAAAACCTCTAGTTTATGGATACCACCGTCTGTGTTTGTTACATAAACTCCTCGATCCGAACCTTTACCAGCTACTAGTAATTTAGTAAACTCAAAAGAAGAAAATGTATTGCCATCTGTATCTACATTGTTTACATTATCTATAGACTCCCAACTTTTATTTAAGAAGTTATAAATTAATAAAGTATTATTAAATGTAGATCCTCCAGTAGGAACAGCTAAATAATACTTGTTATCGAAGTAAACAGCACTAGCTTTATCTACGTGTGCTTTATTAATTGTATTTATGGTCTTTTGAATACTTTCAGATAGTGGTACTTCATTTCCACGAAGGTTATACAAGTCCACGAAGCTAAGTCCGTAAACACCATTATCTGATAAAAATATAATTTGATTTCCGACTTGGACTACCGAGTTTCGGGCAGTTAAACCAACTTCGTCCGTAAGTAATTGCGATTGAAACAAACTCAAGTCCGTGTTTCCTATTACTATATGAATACTATTACGGTTGAATACAACTAATTTGTCATCAGAAAATGATAACATACCTACGTTGAAATCGGACTTACCAGCATTGAATCTAAACTGTCCATATACTTGGTCGTATGTATCCGTATCTAAAATATCAGATAAAAGAATCTCATCAAATATTTTACGATCTGTATAAGTGTCGGCTGCGTCACTGACATTATATCTGTACGGAACTGCTAATCTCTTCTGGTGATATACTCCGTACTCCGGTGCTGGCATATGAGAGAATCCTAATCCTTCGGAAACTTTTCTAGAAAATACTGGAGTACTTGTTAAACTATCTCCATCTGTAGTGTGAGAGTCAGTCTTTTTTGAATCCAAATAGAATTCAAATCCGTGAGCTAAAGCTAGTGTTTCATCTCCGCTTATTGTCAAAGTGGGGTTTTGCGGAACGTATACGACAACATCATTTCCGTTCACTTCCGCAACAAATCTAGATCCATCTATTTTAGTATCCCCGAATCCAGCAACATCAATAGGATCTCCTACATTTTTCCCGTGTCCAGCAGCGGTTAAAGTTACTTTATACAACCCATCGTACTCGCCTCCAGTAATTGCTAACTTTGTAGCAGCTGTAATACTTGTTGTACTTCCTCCAGTGAATACCTTGGCTACCGTAAACCTTTCTCCTATAGTAAGTCCAGATGATTGATCTCCACTAAGAGTTTTGTCCCCTACTACTGAAATAATATCTCCTTGAGATACTCCGTCACTTTGGTGCACAACTCCTCGGTTTTCAATCAAAGCGAATTCACCGCTAGCACAAACAATCTGAGTGGGCTGACTGTATTCTCCACTGGTAACTTTGTCCAAAGTTGGACTTGTATTAATATTAGTACTCGCTAAATCCTTTTCAAATGGTGTATCCCCCTTTCGGAATATAAAGAGTTTGTTAAATGCTTGAATCATATCCACCGAAGATGAAATAGTCTCACCGCTAGGATATGCTAAATCATAACTTGTGGATGGATCTGATATTTTAATTGCTACAGCTTTTGTATTAGCGGCTAGTATAATGTAACTTTCGGATTCATCATTGGGGTCAGAAAATATACAAGAACCGTAAACTTGATTAATTAGACCATCATCTAAAGGTGGATCAGTAACAGTAACACTACCACTAGCTGAGACGTAGGTTTTGTCAGTAAGTTTTATAGTATCAGCATCTACGACAGTTATGGTATACAACCCCGATGGAGTTGCTGGGTTTACCGTAAGAGAACTTGTATCTAATTCTACTTGACCACTTCCCGATGTTCCCAATCCGTGAGCGGATGAAAAATCTAATATAAGTTCTCCACTAGAAACAGAAACGGAGCTAGTGGTAATATCTGGATCGACTAAGTAAAAAGGTAGAGTCAAAGCAGCACTATTAGTAGCCAAAGGAGCTTTGATATTATCAATACCTTTACGAGTTTGCCACTCGCCGTTTTGAGCCATTCTACCATTTTGGCTATCGAATAAAATACCAGCAGTCAACTGATCGGGGCGTAAACGATTATTGAATCCAATGAATCCTCTATCAAGCTCCTCTGACATTCTATCATCAAAGCGAGTATATGTATCATATCTTGCCATCTAGCAACCCCAAGCTCTCCTTGACCAATAGTTAGCTGACATCTTTCCCTTTCCTTTGATTCCAGCACTACGAGCACAATAGCTCTTCTTACGAGCTGGTATATTCTTTTTGATCTTCATATTCGCATCTCCGAATCGAATGATCTTTTCTTTACCACCTTCACAAGCCTTTACAACGAACTTCTTGCCGCCTTGAACATCTCGGCGAGGTACATTGCACTTCATCTTCTTTTTGTCGATAGCCATTATAAATTCACTCTATTATTTTTTAAATCGTCTACGTACTTAGCCTCTTCTTCAGTAAGTTTATCAAAAAGACCTTCTTGTACTTGGTTTAAAACTTCATTGAATCTTTGCATACCCTCTTTTTTACCAAAATCTCGAACAAAATTTTTCTTATTGAGTGCTATGAAATTTTTAAAATCATCAAATGTTCTAGGTTTGTTTGATCCAGTGAATGGGTCTACGGAAGGCTTTCCCATTCCACCTAGCATAGAATCCGTAATACTATTGATTGAAGGAGATGGAGCTTTAGGCATTGTAGGCATAGAACCAAGCACTGGCAATGGAGTAGGGTCTGAACCGTAAACTCTATTGCCTAGGCTGTCTACACTGTAAGCAGCTCTAATGCTTCCATCTGGGTTTCTTATTACTTTAATCATTACTTTTTAGTTCTTACTCTTGCCTTTGGCGTATTCGGTACAAATTGTTTTCCTTTTGCTCCTCCAGCTTTTTTCTTTCTAGCTGTGGCGGCTCTTTCAGCTTTCGATAAACTTCTAGCTTTAGCCAATGGAAGGCATCTGTCTGGGCGTTTCTTGTTCTTTGAAGTACCGCAAGGTCCTTTAATCTCGCCATCAACCCCGATGCGAACCCACTTTTGCTCTCTCCACTTTTTAAGCTCACCCATTATTTCTTCTTTCTCTTCTTAGCACCTTTAGCATAGTTCGGGTCCTTGCAGTACTTTGAAGCAGCCATATTCGCATAAGCGGATGGGTACTTGTCAAAAGTCCTACGAGCCCAAGCTATCCCAGCTGGGCAGATTTTATTTCCTTTTCTTTTTTCCGCCACGAAGTACCTCCAAGTCTGCTGCTGTTATCTTGTCTCTAGGAATTGCTAACCTAGCTAACTTCTTTTGCTTTTCGCTATATTTTTCTAGGGGCATTACACTTTCCTCCGCTTATAATTAGGTTGTTTACGTCTGCCTTGCTGTGCCTCCATTTCGGCGGCACAAGCTGGGCAACACGCTTTCTTGTCCTTTTTACCAAAGAATACTATTGAAGTAATAGCCATTACTTACGCATTCCTTTACCTTTTTTGCCACCAGAGACTTTCTCTCCGCAGCTACCTTTTCCATAATGTCCGGGCATAATATTTCCTTTGTTATTTTGTTAATGTTTTAATCAGCACAAATGCTGTAAAAATTGTTCCCATCACGAGTCCGACTGAAGAAGGCTCTGGTACAGACGGTGTGTACTCTACTCCCATTCTGTAATTTATCTCGTCCCAAGAGTAATCTACTCCTTTGTAGTGCAATCCTTCAAACTCTTGTCTAATAAACTCCGGGATTGGTTCAATGTAAAAAAATCCATTTTCTTTATCGAAACTATAATTAGAATCGTAGTCATAATCAGTTTCAATATAAGTTATTGGTAAATCTCTAGTTTGGGACTCGTGGCTCATTTTTTAAATAAGGATTTTATTTCGTTGAGGATTTTGTTAAGGATGTTGTTCTTGGGCAAAAACATTGCCACTATTGATAGTATACCAATGTAGGCAAGCCCCATTGCTGTGAGGTTGTCTTTGTAGTTTCCAAATATGTGTTCAAAAAATTCCATTATATTATTGGGCTAGGTTCTACTAAATCGTGTGGTTTTATTGGGTCCATTTCTTCAATCGTAGGGGTTTCAACTTTTGGCGGATCTTGCTTGACTTCTTCCTTTACTTCCTCTTTAATCTCTTCTGATGGAGTCTTTTCTACCTTTTGTTCAGATTGTTTCTTATCTTCAGTTTTGGGTTCTTGGCCTTTTACTGGCTTATCTTCTTTATCTTCTTTTGGACTATCTTCTTTAACTTCTTCTTTTTCCTCAGATGACTTCTCTACTTTGGTTTCTTGCTTTTGTTGTTTTTCCGATTCTAACGATTTATCGGTTGGCTCAGATTTCTCATCGGAAGACTTTTCCTCAACAGTATCGGAAGCGACAACGGGTTGAGGTTTGGGATCCGGCTCAGAGGAAGTTTCGGACTGTATCTGTATCTGTTCGGACACCTCGGAAGCGAAGGTCTGTGCCTCCTCCACCTTCTCAGCCATAACTTCTTGACCCCAGTCATTGACTGCCTCGAAGTCTACAAAGACATCGATAAACATCGGAGCTTCAATCCTTTGCTCCACGACATCATTAGCTACTAGAGCTACTAATGTTTCGGTCTGATCCGTAGCTAACTCTACTTGAGTCACTGCCGCTGTTCCCATCGCTACCGTCCCAGCTGTTCCTAATGTCGTAACCTTTTCTATTATCGGAGCGGCTACATTTTGTACTTGTTCTACTGCCCTTTGGACAACTGTTTGCTTTGCTTGATCCTTGGCTACTTCTTTTCCGGCTTCTTTAGCTAAGTCCTTCCCTACCTTTTTACTAGCTTCTTTAGCTTGCTCAAGGTTGCTCTCAACCTCTGCTTTAACATCTGCCAAACCTTCTGATTTGAGAAGAGTCTCAAGTGCATCCTTATGCTCAAGAAGAAGTTTCTTAGCAGATTTCTTATCCATTTCATTACTTGCTTACTGCGGCACTTCCGAAGTAGAAAGAAATGATACTGATAACCGCTGTTTTAATTTCGGGTAAAATTATGTAACCGTGAAGAGTTTGGTACGCTGTTCCTTTTGCGAAACCGAACCATTTACTGTATTCACTTGCTACCGTTACTCCCTCTTCGCTATGTGCTAAGATGAACGGTGCGATGATTACCCCAAATAGGACTGTAAGTACAATAATCCGGCGTGTCCAAGCACCGAAGGCATCCACTCTAGCTGCGGCTCTATCTGCACTATCGTCAGATGCTTGTTGCTTTTTGATAAGTCCTTCAGTAATGGCTGCTTGATTCTGCACCATAGTTCCAATTAATTTAAATACGAATCCAGAGAATCCGCCTCCTAACATTGCTAATAGTTCTGTTGTCATTTCTTAATGTCCCTCCACATCTTGATGATTGATAATATTGTTAAAGAAATAACCACGACTCTACCCAAGATGGACAGCATCAAATCCACATCCACAAGCATCTCTGTAGCTATAAAGCCATATATGCCTACTGCCAATCTTTGTAATGTCTCTTCCATTATTCTTCTTCTACTGGTTTAAATGTTACTGATGATTGCAATGAACTAATTTCATCATCTGTTAGTGCTGAGTACTTAGCTATATTCAAAGCCCACTTACCATTAGATAATTCTTGTGGGTAAGTTCTGTATCTAGTAGCTCCAGTACCTTGAAAGTAAGCAAAGTTACAAGCAGAACCCTCTGCATCAGCACGAGCTAGTGCAGTATCAAAATCATTGAATACTAAATATCCTACTATTGGTTCTCCCTCTGAATCGTTCATAATTATAAATTATAATAGTTGATGACATCATTGTTTATATCAGAAGCATCATCTTGTAGTTTGTTAGTTGTTAAATATATTTCGGACATTACTCCATCAAAACGAAATGTATTAGCGATTTGACCCAACTTAGAGGCTGAAGAAGTTACAGCTTGGTCTGCCAAAGTTGTTGTTCCGACACTAGAGCCATTTAAGAATGCTTCTATGTTTGTGTCTCCAGAAAATACTGAGTACATATTACAAGTTCCAGTTGATACAGTTCCGAAACTAATTTTTGCTGCATTATTATGATATCCGAATTTTGGAGCTGTTGAACTTGTATAAAAAGGTAAAAAGAATCTAGAGCTATCAGCACTTGAACCTTGGTTTAACCCAGCTGCTACATTGCTGTCAGTATCATCTTTTTGAGTTACTGCATATGCACTTACAGAATTAAGGTTGCTTATTAATCTGCCAATATCTAGCTCTGTTGAATTAGCTGATTCAAATTTTATTGAAGCAAAACCATTGGCATTTGAAACGATACTTCCATCAGATATAATCTTCGGTTGTTTAGTTGTTGTTGCTTGAACTGCATTGTTACCACTACCACTTTGGTCATACCAAGTATCAACGAATGCTGATATACCTTGACCAGTAAATGCTGCTGGAGAACCAACCTTGGTTGCATCATTTGAACCAAGGGTATCTGTCCAATTTGAGGCATCAGCACCATCTCCAGTATAAGCGGCAACCCCATTTATGTTAATATCAAACTCAGTTCCTCTATTACGAAAACCCATTCTTTCAATGTTATATGTTCCAGCTTCTGTAACTGTATTGCTTTGTGTTACTCCATCTATACTAATACTAACTACATTTGAACCATCTCTAGTTACAACCAAAGTGTGTAAAGTGTTTTTCTTGATGTCTGAGTCTAGAGTAATGGTTTTGTTATCTGCATCTCTTCTAAACCTAAATGTGCTGTAATCTGTAAAGCTAATTGTGTCTCTACCAGCATTACCCCAAAAAAGAGTTTGTTGATTTACATTTTCATCTCCAGTAAAAATAAAACTAACTGTAATAGTAAAAGATCCAGTTAAAGCAATGTTCGTTACACTAAAGTATGCACTATCTGCCGGAAAATATGCAGCATCATTGTACTTATCTAATACACTTTGACCAATCGCAAACTGTTCTATTGAACCACTAGATACTTGACTTGCACTAAAGTCTACTGGAGTTGTGTCTTGTTCTCTACGAACCTTTACAACTCTTCCGTTCATTGCACCAATGTCACGCAATGAATACGCTGCTGCTGAACCACCGAATCTACGTGCGATTCCTAGGTCGGTGTACTGACCGGAAGCACCGTCTAAGATATTCCACGAACCAGCTAAATCACCCTTTAGTTGATTCTGGGCTGAAGCTAGGTGTTCGGATGACATTAGTCTGTAAACTCTGAAGCGTGAATAACAGCAGTACCACTAGATGATTTTCTAGCAAAGATTGCATCCTCTGCGGCTGCTTTGCTAAATGTATATGATCGACCAGCATAAAGAATGTGACCGTTACTAGTACTTGGTGTGCTGCCATCAAATGTTACTCTAACATCTACGTCTTGAACATCTAGTGCAATATATTTAGTCAAGCTATTGAAAGCACTAAATGTTGATGTACCAGTTGTAATTGACAGCGTTTGATCTGTAACACCTTTAGTTGGTTTAGGATATAAGTTAGTTACGAATGAATTAGGCATAGGACTATTTTATATTATTTGTCAACGACTTTGGCGATTGACGTAAGTTGAGAATTTTTTGTTGATTGAATTATTGTTGCTACGAATATCTATTTTTTCTAGCTGTGTGTCCAAGTAGTCTTGTGCTAGTTGCTCTTCTGTTAGGGCTTTACCGTGCTGACCATCCATTCTTAGGAAATCGGCGTAAACAGAATGAGCCAAGTAATGGAAAAATTCTTCCGGAACTTCTTCTGTAGAGTTTTCAAAATCGGAACTAGTTGTGAATTCAGTCAATGGTTTCTTGTAAGTAACAAACACGTGAGTGTCATCAGAGCTTGTTATGTTCAATATATTTGCCCCATCTGAGTTTAGGAAAAAATCGTACTCAATAGCTGAGTTATTTAAAAAAGCTCTTTTCCTATGTATTCTTATGAACTCTCCTATTGTGTTCTTAGGGGTTTTGCCAGATGACGTAAGAGATGAGTTGAAATACGTTTCATCAAAAGCTACTAAGTTTGTTTCATTAAATACGGGGAATCCAGTTGCACCAGTTAAAGTCCATTTCTGTACGCCGCTAGGATTATCGAAATCTTCATAACTTCCATCATCGTTTGCAACTTGAGCCAACCTTGCTGTCTCAGCTGCTCCAATAAAAGTCACTGTCCCGTCTAAATTTAAAGTAACACTATTAGTTCTTTGAAGAGTCCATTGATTAGTGGTAGCAGATTTTGTAACAATTAAAGGACTTAAATTAGTGTTCTCTTTTGATTTAACGTATACGGGTGCACTATTGTCAGACCTAAGACCAAGAAGGTAATAAGCCCCGTTGTATACAGTATTTGGATTGGAGTCACTAAGACCACTTAAAGTAAAACTATTTACATTCCTTTCTTCATTAGAAACAACGTACCTATCCCATATAGGACTTGTGTTGTACGCTTTACTTAATCTACGATTTATCAATCGGGATATATCCCCTTGTTCTTGGGATGTAAAAGAACTTACACCAGCAAGCGATCTTATTAATTTGAATAAATCTCCGTAAGGTTTAGTTTGCATTAGATTTTATTAGGGGATAAGTCGCTGAACTTCTTGTTGTAGTACTTGATAAATTCTTTTGAATGGACTTGATCGTGTCCGTACTTGTTAGTCAATCTAAAGAAGTCTCTAGCTGGCATAGTAGCTACACATTTGCCTAGTACGGGATGAACCTTTCCTTTCTCTTTTGCTGCGTCCTTTTTTGCTTGAGCAATACGCAAGTGCTCAGTTTCTCTTTCCAATTTGAAACCACTTTTGATTTCATTCAAAAATGCTTGATCGATTTCACCATCTGTGAAACTGCGTGGTACTTCTGTAATAATGTCCATATATCTTTAAGTAGTTTTAAGTTGAAAAAAGAGGGTGGGGGCATTGTGCCCCCTACCCAAATTTTTAATTAAGCGAATGATCCTAGATCAATGATGCGTAATGCGATAACAATGTTACCAGCAGTTAAGTCACCAGTTGTACCGTTGACTTCAGCTAGAACAGAAGTTTCTGCTTGGTAGCCTATAGCTTGAGATTGGTTTCCAGTGAAACCGTCTCCGCTGTTGAATACTGGAGCAGACATTGCATCAACATCAAGAGCATCAATGAACTCATCTGGGTCACCAGCTGTTGTACCAACATCTAAAGTGATGTCAGTAGCACCAGCAAGTGCAGTTGATTCAAAGACACCAGCAAGTTCAACAGCACCGCCAGCTGGAATAGTAGCGATAGGAAGTTGAGTAGCTGTACCTAATGTTTCACCATTGAATGGATTAGTACCAGTCTTGATTTTATCTAAATCATCTGATGATAATGAGATGACGTGAGTGTATCCGGAAGTTCCGGCTTCGTTTACAGTTAATTTAGCCATAATGTGTTACCTCCTTCTTATACTGGGTCTGTTATTTTACCGTGTGCTTGTGGGTGATATACTCCAAGTGTTAGAGAGCAATCAACGTAACCACGCTCACCACCACCCATATTAGGTAGGCGAGTTGAGCCCAATGGAATTAACTCGTGAATACCAGCATATTCTGGGTTCAACAAGTATCCAGTACGATCTACTGGGTCTGTAGTAGGCATACAATCTGGGTTAGCGTTTACGATAGAAACGATACCGTGATCTGATTGGTATAACTCAACAGATAGTTTGATTTCAGCACTGTTACCGTCATAGTTCACTGAACGAACACCTTGGTTAGTAGCACTATTGCTAGGTCCTAAGCGAGCGAAGTCAGAGATTGTTTGACGTAAGCTAGTGTCCGCAACAAGCATAAGTTGGTCAGTTGTTCCAGTTTCACGATAGATTGAAGTAATAATATCGTTGAAACCAGCTTCTGTGATAGCTGTACCACCTTCGTTTGCGATTGAAGCAGCTGGAGTTTTGAACGCATCTGGAATGTCTGAAGATGCACCAGCACCACCAGTATTTGCAGAGGACTCAATCCATTTGCCTAATCCACGAAGACCGTATGCTGAACCAGCACCGTCTTCAACTGAGCGATCGTTAGTTGAGCAAAGAGTTGCTTCGATGTCTCGTTTGATTTCACGGATTGCTTTAGCTTCAGCTTGAGCGATCTTAGCTGGACCTACGGAATCAACAGCCTCTTGGAGGTCGGATACCATATAGTCACGGCGGAATTTTTGTACGTAGTTACCTAAACGTGCACGTCCAGAGAATTTATCTGTGAATGCACTTACATCAGCACCTTCGGCAACACCGGTTGTAACTGGATCAGCTAGGCTGTCTACAGTCCACTCAACGAAAGTTGAGCTCGCACGCTGTTTGCTTAATGATGAAAGAACTGGAGTTTCTTCGGGAGCAAGAATTGACAAAACATCAGTCAAGTCTTCTCTGTTAGAAACACCACTTCCGGGATTGGTTGTGTCGAATGTATTTGAGAATGACATTGTATTTTAATTAGAATTTATTTTTAATTTGTTGGGTTCTGAGAGTAATGAAATCACCCTTAGTGCCGGATTGCTTAAATCGTTGGTTAAGGTCTTTAAGTGCCTTAACTGACTTTCCAACAGTTTTCTCTGACATTGATGCCGATGTTATACCCGTTTGTGGAGGGTTTAACTTCGTGTTCTTCGGAGTTTCTTGAATAGTTTTCCTTCCGTAGATACTATTAGCTGCGTGTGCCATTAGGTAATTCAGCTGTGCTGCTACCTCTGGGTCTGCGGTTTCTCTTAGTTTCTCGAATCTTGGATCTCCAACCATTGCTTCGTAATTCTTACGAACATCGTTATCTTCTCCTTGTAACCATTGTAATTCGTTCTGAGCTTGTTCATCAAAAGCACTCTTGAGTTCCTTTGATTGTTCAACTCTCTGAACTTCTCGTAACTGTGCTGGCAAGAACTTATCACGAGCTTTACGTGCGTTCAATAAACTTTTACGCACATCGGCCTTAGTTAAGTTTTTGCCTTCTATTTCTGTTACGACATCATTTGGTCCGTATCCGTCTGCATTGAATAATGTTTCCTCCGCCCACTCTATGACATCTGTTACTTCTTTAGCCTTATCTTGTAATCCCTCCAACGAATCAATAGATGCGTAAGGGTTTTCGGCTACTGTTTGAGTCTCTAATGGATTCTGTTTATTCAACTCAGCTTGTATTTCTTCGAGCTTGCGTTCTGCTGCTTTACGCTTTGCAGTAAGTTCCCCATATCGGGCAACCGCTCTACTACCAAGTTTTTCGGATAACTCCTTGAGTTCATCCTCGGACATCTCGTCTAGATCTAACTGTGAAAGAACATCTGTAGAATCTTGCGATTCTTCAGTTTGTTCAGCAACTTCTGTTTCTTCGACAGTTTCCTCATTACTCTCAGTAACTGGGACTTCATCGGCTACTTCTTCTGTTGCTTCAACTTGTGGAGCTACTTCTTCCTTAGGAGTAAGTTGCCCCAAGCGTCTTTGAGCGAACTCTGACACTGATATATTTGACTGTACCGCTGTTGTTTCTGTTGTGGGTTCAGCGTTTCCCACTGTGATTTCTTCTGACATAATGTTTTGCACTCCTTAACGCCGAGCGATGGCGATGAAAGTATTATAACTTATTGTGCAAGCCTATCTTTGAATCGTACTTGTAGGTTTTTCCAATCGCACATTTGTAGTATCTGATCGTATGTCAGAATACGCCCAGATATTTGTTGCATCTGTTCTGTACTAGCTTGATGAAGCTCTTCAATAGTCTCTTCACGTAAGTCTTCAATGACTGATAAAAAACGAGCGAAGTGCTCGTGGTTACTTAATGCTTTTAAATCACTTTCTAAGCTCATTTAATAATTTTGTTAAATTATTTGGGTCCTTCATTACTCCAACCATACGAGGACCTCTTGTCTTTACTTGTTCGTACCATTTGGAATCCTTCATTTCGGCTGCCGCTTTATCGTAATCGTCTTCAGCAAGAGCTTTACGCATTTTCTTAAATGTAAATAGTTTTTTGCGACCTAAGTTAAAAGATAAGTCCAACAATGCAATCTTTGCATTAGTTGGTCTAGAACTAAATTTAGGATCAAATTCTTTAGCATCAGTTAAGGCGTTTTTTATATTAAAATTATATAAGTCCCGGATTTGATTTTCATTCAGAGTTTTACCTTTGTTGACAAGATCATCATAGGTTAAACCGTGTCTTTCCTCTAGGTACTTTATGTTAGTTGGCTCTTCTAGGTTGAACCCTACCGCTATTGACATATTGCCTAAAGAATCCTTATAAGCACTAGATTTCTTTCCTTCATTTAAGGATAGGATTTTATACAAATCCATTCCGTATGATTTTGGTTTAGCACGCTGTGCAGCGTACTGACTTGTGGTCATATTATCCGCCATAGTATTATATTCCTTGAGTTTGAATATCTCCCATTTGGGCTGGTTGTGTTCCAACTCTTCCGATCTGAGCGTTTTGCATTTGTTGCATTTGGAATGTGTACTGCCCAGCGTACTTTTCAATTCTTGCTGCGAAGGCTTCATCTGTTTGAAGTCTTTCAGCAATATCTGGCTGAGAAGCATACTGTTGAATAACAGTAAGAGCAATTTGAGCACCGTTTGGACGTGCTGGCATTTCAATACCAGAATAAATCTTCGATAAGTCATCTGTTACTTGGCGTACTACTTGTTCTTGAGCAGCTTCAATAGGCTGTAGAATCCTATCAGCAAGAACCGGATCGATGCTAGAAGCAGCAGCATCAAGCAAAGAGTTGATGTCAATACGACCGTTACGATCAAGTTGCGTAAGAGCAACCAACTGCTGTAGCTTCTGTTCTTGAGTCTGAGGATCTGAGTTGAGGACATCATAGTTAATCATTATATCAAAGTTCTCGTTCGGGTCTCCTTTACTGAACTCAATAGGGTCGGGAGAACCAGTAACTCTGAAGAACACTGAGTCCGGTCCAAACCTTTGGAAGCACTTGTAGGCCATATTAAGAACTTCGGCTGAGTGCTGTAAAAACTTGTCTACTAAAAATTGTTTTCGTACTTGACTGATTGCAGAGGTTTCATCCAAACCACATAGTCTGTCCGCTTGAGCCTCCATAGTCTTTTCTATTTCAATAGAACCAGTTGGAGGAGGTGGAGTCGGAGCAAAGTCCAAGTCACCTTTACGTCTGTAAGGGATCATTCTTCCCGGTCCCCAATCTGTAGGAGCTTGTCCCACTGGGTGCAGAATCGGAGGTAGAGTAGCTAGACTGTTTCTATCAATACGTGAATCCCTTTCTACCTTTACTTGATTCTGTATACCACGAAGAATGTCTGGAATAGTTTGAACGTCATAAAGGCGTTTACTATCTTCAGAAAGTTTAGTCACTACAATAGGATAATCTTCATATCCGTTCAGTAATTCAAATTTAGCGTATCCTCCATCGTACTCCTTGTGGAAAACTGTGCAGTAAATTCCTTCAGCACCATCCTCTTGGTCGATTAATCTTTGGTATCCGTAAACGATTTCAATTAACTCCTCTGCTTCATAAGCGTTGTCAGTAAGAGATGTACTTCTACGACCCTCTTGTTCTCTTTCTATGGAATCAATATTGACACCTCTGTACTTATCTATCATTGTTTCCACAAAGTCAGCATCCCATCCATCAGTTACCACTTTGTTCTCTAGCTCTTGAGCAGTGTAGTAAGTCTTCCAAAAACAATACGGTGCACGCTGAGGATCGGTCACATACGGAGGGAACATAAAATCCCCATCGGGAGCAAGTGTCTTAACTTCGGGGGCATCTATTTGGCGGCGAACTATAGGTAATTCAGCTTCTCCTTTTTTGCGAAGATCTTTGATTGCTTTCTTAGCTCTCTTTGGAGTAACACCCGGAAAAGATGCTTCAAGTAAAGCTGCAAGCTCTCCATCGTTATCACCGTCTTGAATGACTTGGCCTATCTCTGGAGATACTTCGGCTATCTGACGAAGGTCTAATTTTTGTAAAAACTTCCTATCCTCTCTGTGCCAACCTACGTAAGTAATTAACAACCCTCTCTCAAGAAGGTAATTAGCACCGAGTTCCATCTCTCTCTTGAATCTTGGAATGTATCCAGAGGATACCATCCACTTCAAGAAGTTGGATACAACTTTGCTTCGTGCGATGTCAGTGCTTTCTACGGGATAAGCTCTTACATTAGCACGATTAAGGCTAGACATAAACAGAGATACAAGACGAGTAATTCTTTCATCGATAGTGTGTGCTTCCATATCAGCAGCACCTTCCCAAGGAAAAGCATCAGCACCGTGCTTTCTGTGGTCACGGGACTTGCCAGCCCACCAATTACGTCTATCATCATAGCTTGTCCTACATAGGTCGAAGTATGCTTCTAGTTCTACAACCGTTTGGTCATAGGCGTATCGTAATGTTTTGATGTCGGGCTCTTTTCCTACATAAGTAAGAGCTTCTGAAATTGAATCACTTTGCATAGATTGAATAATATAATAACACGACTATCAACCCCGAATAGGAGTACGTACCCACTTGTACTTCATCTCTTCGCCGATTGTCTCCGCTTGGACATAAACCATTTTACCTACTAGTAATCCTTGCATCCTTGCTGGTATACGAACGGGTACTTTTCGTAGTATGTCCTTGATGTAAACAATCAAGAAGTTTCGGTTCGGGGCTTCTGAAAGCACTTTCCCTCTGTACAAGACTGGCATAGCGATTACATCATCTAATGCAGTCTGCCCTTCTTCACTAATCCAAGTATTCTTACCCCTTCCGGTAACCGCTTCTTCATCCAAGTGCTTGAACACTAGTTCGTGGGCTTCCTCGAAAGTTAGCCCATATTCTTCTGCTATATTTGTTAGTTTCTTTTTAGCCATTAGTAGCCACCTTTCGTATATGTTATAGTTTGATAATCTCTTGAATCAATATGATCCGGTCCTTCGCCGGCGTTAGCCATACGTAAATATCGAATCACATCAAAAAAGTCCTTGAGGGGTTCGTCCGCTTTTCCGTTTGAGTTGTAGTTAATTAAAGAATCTATTAAGTTACCGCAGTCCTTGTGAATATAACACATAGGCTGATTCGCTTCGTCTATCTCTACATTCGGGTTGTAACTGAACCACTCGTCCAAGGCAGCAATACCTTGCTCTTCAGTTCTACCATCACTAGGAATGAAGTTCATACCAAAGTCGTAGAAAGCTGTAAATAAGTCATCATTGTTCTCGTTTTCTCTAGCAAAGTATCTAGAGTCTCCGATTCTTTCAGCTACCTCTATCTCTAGCTCTTCTTCTATCTCTTTGAAAAGCTCTACATATCCCTCTACATTGAATCCGATCTTTTTGGCAGCTGGTCCGTACCTCCACTTTGGATCGCCAAAAATTGCCCACTCACCATATGTATCACGGTCGGGGAACTCTCTTCTAATATAGACAGTACCGTCTCGATCCACTCCAGCCCAGATTGCAACATAGTTTCTTGCTCCGGCGGGGTCGACCACTTGATAACAAGTATACTTGGACTTATCAGAGACATTTGGGAAGGTTCTTCCTCTTTTATTTGGTACTTCGGATAATACATTTACTTCTGTGTTAAATAATGGTAACAGACTTGTCATTGACTTCACTGGCATCCCATAAGCACGCACCATTATTTCGTCTTCGGGTCTACCCTTCAAATCCTTCGCAATACGCTCGTATCCTCCGAATGGATTCTCATCTGAGTGTAAATATACAATACTAGCATCTCTTTCGGGGCTGTACTGCTCAATAGGGAGTTCTCTCCTTGCTAGTAGTTCTGCCTTCCTTGTCCCCAATGTCTCAGCACCCTTCAAGTAATCAGAGATGAATGGCGTGTAGCCATCAATCGGCGTAAATCCTATTACTAGCTTAGAATCTCTAGTAGCTAATCTGAATCGTAAAGTATTCACTAGAGCAGCATCCCCAAGATATTCGTCCAACCAAGCCCCGATATTAACATCCTTGGGATTCTTGAACCCGAACTCAAAACCCTCTAGGATGGTCTGATTGTTACTGTACTGCGTATAAGTCTTGAAATCTACACGAGTCCTAGTGTCCGGAAAGATAAATGAACTCCCAGTAAAACCATTCTGCATAGAAAAGTTAATATACCCCTCAGTACTCTTCGTCTTTCTCTTGAACTCCTTCGGCATCATCTCCCACATCGCCGCTTGCTGTACCTTCACCGAAGTATCAGCGTTTTGGCTAAAACAAACAATATGACCATCAGTATTGTTCATCACCGCTTGCATCACCATCTTTGCACATCCAGTAGTCTTACCACTTCTATTACCACCTAGAACCAAGCACTCGTTGTACTTACCTAAACCATTTCGCATACGCTCCCATCCGGGTAAGTCAAAACCGTATCGTACTGGGTCTTCCTCAGATGCTTGTATCCTACCCTCGTGTGCATTGTACAAATCCTCCAATAGCTGAGGATCTTTCTCTGCTAGTAATACAATCTCTTCGTCCGTAGGGGGCTGAAGAAACGGATGCTTTCTAAAGGTCAGTTCCATCTATATCATCAATGTCCTCTTCGTCATCCCACCAAATGTCGAGACTGTCTGCATCCATATCTTGTTGGGTTTCGCTAACAAGCATCTTGCCAACCCTATAGTTCGTGTAGTCATAGAACAAATTACCTTCATCGTCCATAACAATAAACATATAATTAGTGAAGTGCTCGCCGAGGTTACCTCGGACTCTGTCAAAAAGTTCATCGTGATTTTCATCAATCATCCTCTTCGATTATCTCAGCTGTGTCAATTTTACGCATCTCCTCCAAACGCTTTCTAGCAGCTTGTAAGGTATCCTCGTAGTCCTCTTGGGTAATGACCTTCCTATCCTCCGTAATGCTAGTGGCTTCGCCCCTAGTGGTCATAGTCTCCCGAAATGCGTTAGCCTTGGCTATACTCAACTCCTTGAGATCACGGAATGTGACCTCCATCTCTGGGTCGTTCTCCATTCTGTCCCGAACTTTCTCCACCAAATCTTCCTCCAATGAACTCAGCTGCATATAGTTCTTTGCACTGATTTTCCCAGCTAGATCCTTCAACTGACCCAAATGGTCGGCGTAATCCACAAGCACTTGTATCACCGTAGCTCGCTGTATACCGTACTTCTTGACGATATGGGTCTGACTCTTGCCGATTGAATACAAGTACAGTATCTCAGCTACTCGCATAGGATTGTGCCGAGATAAACTCTTGACCTTCTTCAGTTCCTTATCATCAGCAACTTCCCGAATAGCTTCTTGTATCCGAGCCTTGAGTTCTGCTTCTTCTGCCTCTTGAGTCATATATTTTTTTAAACCTACATTTATGTGTTACTATATATATAAAAATCCGGAAAAAAAACCCCCACCCCCCATAAGTAAAACTTATGCAAAGCATAAATAAAACTTATTATAAGTAAATTTAATGCAATTAGGTCCATAAGTAATTCTAATAGTAATTTTTATATAAGTTTTTTTAATTCTGCGGCAATCATAAGTAAAACTAATGGCCTTTGTCAAATTAATTTTACTTTTTTGCGTGAAATAATAAATTTTTCTTATAAAATGCAATATATTAAAGGAGATTAAATAGAGTTATTTTGTGCGACAAATCGTCACTAAAAAAAAACTTGCATTCTTTATATATATATTGCAATATAAAGACTATGAAAAATAAAGAAAATATACTTAATCAATTCAAGGGTGTAAAAACTCTTTTCCATTGTGAAAATCAATATGTCGAAAACTATGTTTTAAAGTCTTTAGACGATATGTCCAAAGAGGATAAAAATCTTTGGGAAAATGTGAGTTATTCAAACGATTGTTGTGATTCTTTTCATTTAGGAAATCACGATTATGTTGATAAAGAAATTCACATTAAGTTTTTTACCCCGAACTCATTTGAAGAAAGTTTTGATCTAGAACAATTCAATAAATGGGTTTTAATTCGTGAAAATGGTGGAGGGGAAATTATTCCTATTGAAGGAGAGGAAGAAATTCTTTTCAAGGAATTAAAAACATTACTAGAGTATGTAAGAAAAAATTTAGGAGATCTTACTTTTAAACAATAACCTATTAAATATTAAAAATTATGGAAAATAAAACAAAACAAAAAACAGTGTCGGTAACAATTAAATTGCCAATAGATCTTTATAATAGAATTGATACCTACTACAGAGAAGTTTATGAAATTAATGATAAGCAAGATAGAAAAGAAACATTAAAAACCGAATTAATCTATCACTGTGACAGTAACATCGGTATCGAGTATTCTTATTAAAATAATGATTAATAGAGGCCTTTTTCATTTAAGTGTTAAAGGCCTTCATTTAATTATTAATACTAAATATTAAAAACTATGAAAAAAACACAGTTACAAAAACATATCACAAAGACGGTAAACCGTCTTTTATATAGATTAAATAATGAAACGTGCGGCGGCGACATTGGCAACCGTTATATGAAATTGCTAAAAGATCAGGCCAAAAGCGATTGCAAGTTTTTCGAATCCGGTACAGTTGCAACGCAATCGAAATTCTTTTTTCTGTCTAATTTAATTGATGCAATAGAAAGAGAGTGGAATTATACAAGCAAAAGTGTAATTCACATTGCACCACCAGCAATCTACGCTGAAAGCATTTATTTAAATTACGCTGATCTAGTAAATGAAACATTGGAAAAAATGGAATTTCCATTACAGGAATTTAAAAAGTTTTCTTATCGGGAATTGTATTGCGAATAATTAAAGATTGATAGAGCTTATCCAATTTCTATTGGATAGGCTTTATTCAGTTTTTAACTGAAAATATAAACAATAAATAAATAAAAATATGAAAAACGATCTTGAACATTTAGTCAAAGGCGGCGAAAAAACGTTTTATAACGCCTTTTATGTATCATTAATTGCATTACCAGCAATTATTACATTAATAACAATTTTAATAATTAAATAAACAATAACCAATAAAAGAAAGAAAACAAAATGAAAGAATTACTTAAAAAAAAGTGGAAATTAATTATTCAGTACAATTGCACAGATTATAAAGAAGAACAATTATACGATGATAAGAAAAAAGCATTAAATCATTTCTATTTATTGCAGAATGATTGTTGCATAGATATGGATAGATGCTATTTATTTGATCCAAACGGAAATATATTTTACGAATAACAAAAAACCAATAAAAGAAAGAAAACAAAATGAATATATCTTATAAAGAATTAAACGAAGCTACATTCAAAACAATTAAAGCTTTCGATCAATCAAACCCGATTGGCTGCTATTACGTAGGCTGGCAAGATGGATTTGAATTGTATGTAATTAAAGTTGAATTTTGTGATTCAATAATAATTACTGAACAAGATGCATTTGAAGCAGCCGAAGAGATCAGTGAAAGAAATGGCTGTGCTGATTATATCAAAAAACAAATGTATGAATCAAATGTAATTAATGCTAGTTGATTCCAGCAATTAAACAATAAAAGCAAATGGATCATTCAAAAGATGGTCCTTTTTTTTGGCCGAAAATAATCAAATAAAAAGCTTGCAAATCGTTTTAAAGCTCTATAAAAAATTAAATTATATAAAACCTAAATTGTAAAAACTATGAATAATTACATCAAAAACACCCACGAAATAAGGAAATTGTTGGTCCAAGAATACGGAGAAGAAAAAGCAGCAAAATTCAAACTTGTTCGCAATCCATACAATAAATCGCTTCTTAGCGTTACAGTTGGAACCGGGATTGAAATTGAAACATACAACCATATCCCAAAACTTGGTTGGCTAAAGATTTAAAATTATGAAACAAGAAAAAGATAAAAATGAAATAGATTGGCCACATCCCGATTGGCAAGATTTGTTCGAGTGGGGTTTTAAAAATTACCCAGAAGTAATGCAAGTATTAAAATACCAAGGAATGGATGCAAAATACGATTGCTTACTTGAGCTTTGGGATAAAGACGGACGTAGCACAGATGGATTTGAAAGCTCTTTATGGACTAAAGAGGAAGCGTTAGGATAAATTATGAGTAATGGAAATAAAAAAAGCAAAAAGCAGCAATACATTGAAAGCTTGAATCAATGGTACGCCAGCCAAGATGAAAGACTTATAACGCCCGAATCTATTGATGATATGGCTAAAGCTTATGAAAATGAAATCATAAGCGAAGGCCGAATACATTTAACTAAACCAATAACAAAGGAATAAAAATGCAATTACTAACAGCAAATGAAATCCAGCTAGAGGTCGATATGAATCATTATTGTATTGATGTAACTGTAAACATAGAATACGAATTAATTAATTGCGACTGTTCGTCTTATGCTGGCGAACAAGAGGTCACTGAATCTTGGCAAGAAATTGATTTATTCGATCACGAAATATTGAAATATGAAAGGTGTTTCGATGTTCCCGATGAAATTAAAATCTTTATTCCCCAGAATGAAAAAGAATACATTGGCAAAGATGGATTGTATGATTCAGAATTGAAGGCCATTCAAGCCGCAGTGATAGATTACTTAGATTGCTTATGAAATCAGAAAGAGAAAAAGAAAAGTTTTATAACTTCCTATTCCCAGTGGTATTCATTGCAATATATCTCTTTATGGAATTAATAAAAGGATTGATTTCCGTGTGGGAATACATTTATCCTTAAACCCAGCAAAGTATTAGTATGATCAACAATCCATCAAAACATATACGATTGTATTCAATGTCACTACGCCAACTATTATTGGTGATATTGGCTAGGAATGGATTGTATTTCTTCTCTAGTAAAGGTGTTACACTTTCAATTATACTCAATATTACATTTTATGTCAAGCTTAAAAAACTTGCTAGTATATAACCTATTAACAATCAATAAATTAAATATGAAAATACTAAAACCTAAAGAACCGGTTTTAACCGAGTTTCAAGTCACCGAGACTTATACAGTCAAAGCAGTGACTTTAGATCAAGCCGCCGAAATGGTAAGCTCAAATGAGTTTCCTAACGGAATAGATAAACATAATGTACAAATTACACCCAAATTTTAATTATGAGACAAATAATACAAACATATAAAGATGAAGAAACTGGAGAAGAGTTTGATATGATTTTCCCAGCCGAACATCGGGATTACATCGTTGTCGATTGGGGCAACGATTGCAACGGTAGCCGCTATACGCTGCACGGAACAAAAGATTCAAGGGATTACTTCTGTAATTTCTCAACTGTGGATTCGCTTGGAGATGCTAGAGGTGTAAGATTTAAAATAATTTACACATCTCAAGTAAAAGACAGCGATAAAGTACACCTTCATTGTATGGACTATGGACCATACATAGATGATAAAAAAAGAGAAAAAGAGTTCAAAGCATTATTTGATAACTCTCCACTAACTGCACAAAGATTTCTATGAATAATACAATACAGTTCTACACATACCCAAATGGTCCAGCAGACCAAATGGGGCAAGACGAAATCGTCTTAGTTCGAGACTCCTTGGGGTCTTTAAATAATACTTACGTTGGTGATTTAATCAAAGGTGATTATTATTGTAAAAGAATACCAAGTCCATTGCCGCCGAGATCAGCAGATGAGATCTTGGAATATATGGCCAAAAACGGAATACAAATTAATTATATTTCGGACGATGAAACGCACGACATTGTTTTAGTCGAAGCAGTAAAGGGGCAGCTAGTTCTTTGCCAGATGGCTTTCAACGATGCTAAGACTGCTATTCGGGATGTGATTGAACCAATAATGGATATGGAGGAACTATGATTGAGCAAGACCGATCTACTTACTCCAAAGAAGACCAATCCAAATTTATCGATGCTTGGGAGACTAACATCGAGAGGATAGAAAAAAACCGAAAAACGATGACTGAGGGTCGAGATGCAGTAATGACATTTCGGCTGCTTGGTCTTATCAAAGACGGTGGTTGCGGCGAACTCCGAAAATGGGATTATATACCGAAATAAGCACTAAGCGTTTGACAAGTCCTCTCTTTTATGGGAGGACTTTTTTTATGGGAAAAGGGATGCAACCAAAGAAAGGATACAATCAAAAGAAATATGATGAGAATTATGATTCCATTGATTGGTCAAGTACTAGAAAAACTAGAAAATATGAACCAGATGAACATCTCAAAAAAGTATGGGCAAATGACCTTGAAGAGATGGAAAAAGATAGAGACATTATACAAGGAGGATAATTTAAAATAATATGGCACATTTTTATAGTTCATCTACTAAACCCCAGTTCTTACCCGATGTTACTACTGCTCCACAAGCCATCAAAAAGGGTCGAGCGTATCCATCTGTAACGACTGTACTTGGAATCGTTAAAGACGATTTCTTAGATAGTATTTACACACCTAGAAAGATAGTTGAACTAGCTAGGGAACATCCCGATGTTCATTACTCTATTTTAAAAGAATGGGTGTACGGATTCCGGGAGCATCCTTTTACGGGAGAGATGTTGCCAAGCTCAGAGTTCGGAACTGCTGTTCATAAAAGAATAGAAGAGTGGCTGCTCGATGGAGAGGGAGAGGCTACTGCATTTGATGACTGGGCGAAACCATTCATTGATTGGGTGAACGATAACAATGTGGAAGTTGTTGACTGTGAATACATTGTGTCAGATAATAGATTCAAGATAGCTGGCAGCATTGACTTCATCGGAGTAAAAGATGGCCAAGTATTTATGGCTGACTATAAATGTAGGTCTTGTGATGGCAAAGGAAAGTTCTATGGAAAGGATTGTAAGCAGCTTGCAATAGAGAGTGTAATGCTAGCAAAAAAATTAAGACTTGACTACTACCCCGAAATACGATCAATTTGCATTTGTACTAACAGTGCTGAACACTATCACAAAGTATGGACCAAAGAAGAATTTAACTATTATTTCGACTGTGCCAAGCTCGCCGCAAAGGTGTATTGGCAAGAGCGAATGACTAAACCTAAACCTAGAAAGAAATGAATAATGTGGATACTACCCAAACAAATACAATCACTCACCTCAGTCTCTGTACTGGATACGAAGGAATCGGAAGAGGACTTAGAGCAGTTCTGCCAAATGTGCGAGAAATCGCTTATGTGGAGATCGAAGCCTTCGCTGTTGCGAACTTGGTTAACAAGATGGAAACGAATCAGTTGGATGCAGCACCTATCTACACGAACCTTAAGACCTTCCCATACGGAAAGTTTCGTGGACAAGTGGACATTCTTAGTGGAGGATTCCCTTGTCAGCCCTTCAGCCAAGCTGGGGCTAGAAAAGCTACTGAAGACCCAAGACACCTCTTCCCATACATCGCAGAAGGAATCAGAGAGTGCCAACCAAGAATTGTTTTCCTCGAAAATGTCGAAGGAATCATCTCAGCAAAAACCACAGATGGAGAATCAGTTCTCAAATATGTCCTCCGAACATTGGAAGGCTTGGGTTACAGAACAGAGGCGGGAATATTCTCAGCGAGTGAAGTCGGCTTCCCTCATCAGAGAAAACGAGTCTTCATCTTGGGATACTCCGAGAGTAGGGGGAGTGGACGAATCTTGGAAGACTGCAGAAGCGAGGGGAAGAACCTCGAATCTTTATGCTCAAATGGACAAAGTGATGAATTATCCAACACCATCAGTAGCGGGCTGCGTAGAGGGAGGAGTAGCGAAGAATGTAGAGATGAACGAGAAGGGATTCTCAGCAACGAGAGAGAACGGAACGAAGTACGGAGCGAAACTGAGGGATGCAGTAATACATCAAGCATCGAAGAATTGGGCAACACCTCAAGCGTTCGATTCAGTGGACCTAGTGCGAACTCAAGAGAAGATAGAGCAAACTCGGAAGGAGAAGAATGCGGGATGTATGAATCTAAGGGAACAAGTTCATTACCCCGAAATGGATCACAAGAGAAAGAATTGGGGAACTCCGAAGGAACAAGACAGTCGAGCAGCGATGACGGATCGGGGCAAGCACAACTTGGGGGAACAAGTCCACGGGATGCACAACAAGGAAACATTTCCGACACCTCAAGCATCGGACGGAATCAAACCAGCTGGACCGAACGGACAGAAAATGTTATGCAACAGTGTACAAGATTCCCAGCAAGACCAAACGAACCTCAATACGAATGGGAAGAACCAAGGGTCGTTGAAGCTGAACCCCGATTGGGTGGAGCAGCTAATGGGTCTTCCAATAGGGTGGACAGACTTCGACTCCTCGGAAATGGAGTAGTACCACAAACTGCTAGTAAAGCATTTGTTACATTGATAAATAGAATCCTATGAATCAGTACGAAGTAATTTATGGCCATACTAATATGAACCCCGATTACAAGGGAGTCAGCCACAAGTGGGCTAGAGATGAAAAAGCAGTCAAAGATTTATTTAAAAAGAAACCTTTTGTAAAAATAATATCCATTCGTGAAGTACCTCCCTCAAAATAAACTCGCTGCTTGGCGAAAAGAAAACGAACCACACTTTTGTCCTTTACTGAACTGCGAGAACAGTAATTGGGTAGTCGATCATTGTCACAGCAATGGTCAAGTACGAGGGGTCGTATCAGCAGAAGGCAATGCATTCCTAGGTAGAATAGAAAACGCACACAAGCGTTTATCGAAAAATGCCCGGGGGTGTTCATTGCCAACTGTACTTAGAAGTATGGCAGCATACTTAGAGAAACCATCTAGTGGATTACTTCATCCCGAAGGGTTTAGACAACTGTACAAAAGATTTTCTTCACTGAAGAAAGAGATTCAGCTTGACATCCTAATGAAATTAGGTGTTAATCGTCAACAGATCGCTGAGTGCAACAACTCAAAGGATCGAACTAACTTATATAAAAAATATCTAAAACAATGAGTGAACCAAAAATACTACAGTCAATCCAAGCGGAACTAAAAGCTCCCAAGGGTCAGACTAACAAGTTCGGCGGATACAAATACAGATCAGCCGAAGACATCCTAGAGGCAGTAAAGCCTTTATTGAATAAATACAATGCGTACTTAACAATAAGTGACGATATAGTTGAAGTCGGAGGCAGAGTCTATGTAAAGGCTACTGCTACTTTACACGAATCCCACAAGGGAGAGATCGCATCCACCACTGCTTTTGCTCGTGAAGCCGAAGTTAAGAAAGGAATGGACGATAGTCAAATAACGGGAAGTGCGAGCAGTTATGCTCGTAAATACGCATTAAACGGTCTTCTGTGTATCGATGATACCAAAGACGCCGATGCTACCAATGACCACGGAAAGTCTCAACCAGCTAAACCAAGAACCCAATCAAAGCCAGCAGTTAAAAAGACTGATGCTTTCGATGATATTTTATAATTTATGTCAGATTACGATAACACAAACAGAGGTGCACTGTTCAAAAACGATAAGGAAAAGGAAAGTCAACCCGACTTTCGTGGACCGATTAACATTGATGGTAAAGACTATCAATTATCCGCTTGGTCTAAATCAAGCGACAAAACTGGTAAATATCTATCTCTAGCTATTCAACCAGCTAAACCGAAGGAAGTAGCAGCAACAAACTCAGACGAAGCACCATTCTAATGAGTTCTGTTCTTCCAGACAGTGGAGCGAGAACTGCCTTCGATACGGGGGCAGTTCGAGACTCTATGCAAGGTAAAGGTCTACCAAGTATGATACCCACTTGTGCTATAATGGCAATGGCTAAACGCTTTGAGGACGGAGCGACTAAGTACGGTCCCGATAATTGGCGTAAGGGCATTCCAACCTCTAGATACTGTGATGCAGCATACAGACATTTGATGCAATGCAGAGATGGAGACCAATCCGAAGATCACTTCGGAGCAGTGCTTTGGAATATCGCTTGTTGGATGTGGACTCTTAAAGCTATAGAGGACAACAAGTTACCAAAAGAGCTTGATGATATTTATAGAGATTAGACTTCTGTGATACTATAGAACTCTATGACACTTAAATTATTCAACCAAATGACGGATGCAGTGGATTTAGCAAACCACTTGTACGAAACAGCTACAAACAGCGAAAATAATATTGAAAAAAGAAACAATTTGAGGTACTTAGGACAGTGCCTTAAAACAATGAAAGAACACCTTGATGATCCCCGAAACAGAACTGAAAGTACCGCAGAATGTGAGTGCAGAGGAGCAAGTCCTTGCACAGTGTCTAGCTGACAATAACACAGATTTTTATGACCTAATATCCCCTAAGTTGAAGCCAGATGACTTCTACTTATATAGTCATAAGTTAATATACAAAAGTATAAGTGCATTAGCACAAAAGGGAATTGTGCCAACCGATCTATCGCTAGTGGAGGAACTGAAAAGTTCCTCTTCACTAGACGAAGTTGGAACTGACAGAATCCTTAGATTGATGGAGTTAAGCACTACTCCACTTCAAGGACAGTTTGCTGCTAAGACAGTAGCCGAAAAATCTAAACTTAGACAGATGATTCGCACCTTTAGGCTCGCCCTGGAGAAAGCAGAAGAAGAGTCAGAAAGTCCCGAAAGTATCCGGGGAGATGTCGAAAACGATCTACTGAACTTAGAAGTGTGTGATTCTGTTGATATGAGCATCAAAAACAGCGTAGATTTGCTCTCAGAGGAGTTTGAACAACAGCTGAAGGGGGAGTATAAGGAGGATGTAGTAAAGACCCATATAAGCCATTTAGACGACAAATTGGGGCTAGGCGGCATAGGTGCTGGAGAGGTCGTTGTTATCTCTGCCCCGACTAGTTGTGGTAAGTCCCAGTTGGCCTTAAATATAGTAGCTAGAACTGCTACTTTGGATAATACACCTTGTGGTATATTCAGCCTTGAGATGCCGCAAAAGCAAGTAGTCAGAAGACTTGTTACGTGCCGATCTAGATTTAACCTAAAACAAATCAGAGAAGGTGTAATCAGCGAAAGTAATATGGACAAAGTTAGAGAAGGATGTGAGGCAGTTAAAGAGATGCCAATCTTTACAGTCCATAGCATTAAAGGAATCGGCGAGCTATGTTCTTATGCTAGAACTATGGTTCGTAGACACAAAGTAAAATTACTAGTAATAGATTACTTACAACTGATTCCATTCGATTCTAGAAACCAATCAAAGAATGATGCCATTGCTAATATTTCACATACGATTAAGCAGCTTGCATTGGAACTAAATGTAGGAATACTTCTTCTTAGCCAAGTCAACAGAGAGGGAGCAAAGAGAGAAGG
>Ga0208767_1000403_pt1 | contig 34889 bp, 54 predicted proteins | sample VirMetDEL_Mar_21_FD_184514 | JGI IMG/M metagenome (GOLD analysis project Ga0208767, IMG submission 184514) | Aqueous microbial communities from the Delaware River and Bay under freshwater to marine salinity gradient to study organic matter... | ecosystem: Environmental > Aquatic > Marine >... | reverse complement strand
CGGCGGGTCATGCCGCATGTTTGATGTTGTTCGCCTGTATCATACCGATGACTATGATTATGTTGATGATCATGTGTATATCGATGATGAAGGATTGTATGTTGATGATCAATACTTCTGGATGCATGCGAACTACCCCATCCCATTAGCTGGGCGTGGCCTCATCCTTGGTGGCACACCAGATGGTGACAGCACAGATGTTGGTACTGCACTGAGTACCGTAATGAAAGACATCCGCATGATCGGCAATCGTTTCCAACTACAGATGATGATGGCATTTGCAAAAGCAGAAAAGCTAACTGTTTCACCTGATGGATACGATGAGGACTATCGACCATTCGTGTGGAAGCATCATGACTCACCGATAATTGATAACGCTTCGCTGTCTCATTGAAAGGAATTGCACCATGAATAGCACACACATAATCATTGATGATGAAAATGAAATCATGATCAAGTGGCACGTTGATGATGTGTTGAATATCAGGCCAGACCTAACAAAAGATCAGGCACTTGATGTTCTGTTGGAATGTAAGTCACGGCATGATGCTTCCGTTGGCATAAACTGGGATGTTATTGACTTCACAGCAAGCAAAATGTTCCCCGAACAAGACGAGCCAGATGATGGGCAGCCATCATGGGAGCAAGAATGGTCTGACTTTGGTGAGACATATGATGATGAACCATCAAGAATGTAATCCCTGTTAATAATGGGGATTGCATTGTTGCATATTTGCATTACAATGAATGTTATAAGACATCATACATAGGAGGTAATGATGAAAAGAAATACACCAAAATTTACACGCCAACACTTCGAGTTTATCGCTGACTTCTTTGGTCCGACCATGAGTGATCCATGTCAAGCCGTTGATTACTCTAAGATTCTTGCGAAAACAAATCCAAAGTTTGATCGTGATCGTTTCGAGGCCCGTGCTGTTGCAGCATGGGAAGAGGTGCATGCTGACAGCATCGAGGATGCTATCGATCAAGAGCAAGCAATGTTAGACAAGGAGATAAAGCATGCAATGGCCTTATAATGATATCGTGCCGGATGATGCCTATCCGTATGACACCTTGTATAAAGATGTCATCAAGCAAATTGCTAAAGACCTTGAATCTGGTGACACGCATGCAATCGAGGGGCTGCTCGATGCAGTCCCTACTCATGAGCTTAAAGCATTCTTATCGGAGGTAGACTGATGCCAAGATTTGATGATGTATTCGTACAAACACATGCCGGTGAAGGCATGAATGTATTTGAGTTTGACAGTCGCACAGCTCCATCTCAGCCACCGTCAATGACATGGGCTGAAGCTGTCAATATGATTGGTGAAATCGTAATTGAAAGCACCAAAGAATGCATGCTTGATGATGAAGCTAAAGCTAAAATTCATGAAGCATGGGCTACCATATTGAGAGGTGTGTAATGTTGATAGAAAAAAACATTCCGATACCACCAAGCGCATCAGATATCGTCAATCGAATGGAAGCTGGTGACAGTGTACTGTTTGAAACAGAACAAGAAGCGTTGCGATTCCGTGATCATATGAGGTATCGCAACATAAGATATACAACACGCAAACTGCGTGAAGGATACAGGGTTTGGAGGCTAGCTTAATTAGCCTATTGCTAATGATCGCATAAGTGCAGTAGTTTGTTCCAATGATTACATATATGGAACAACTATTGAACGCTGCATCTGATGCTAACATTTCAATATTGAAAGCATTCAGAGAAGCAAACGTCCCTACCAGCACATACTATAGGACTGTAGCTGGTGGGGATTTACGTTTGTCAACTGCACAAAAGGTTATGAATGCGATCAGACTTCACGCATTACAACAAACCAAAAGCAATTAGTGACAACTGGTACGCAATTGTCAGTGGACTGATCGCAATCCGCAATGAACTTGGCTGGTCACAAGAAGAATTAGCTGACCGCATCGGCTGCGCATCATCACTTGTCCATAAGTGGGAGCAATATAAACGTGTTCCTTCTAACTTCCTTCTGATATGCTGGCTAGATGCCCTCAATGCGCAGATCGAAATCAAAAAGAAAGCCTGATCGCATCGGACACAGTGCCGTATGCGATTGCTGTCATTCAACAACTAACTGGTTTGTGATCACAGGTAATAAGATTACGCTGTGTGTATCATGCTATGAGGAAGAACGATGGGAACATCTCAGCGCAATAAAGGAAGCTACCACGAAAGGTGGTGGGTCGAATGGTTCCAAACTCGCGGGGCCGAAGCGAAAAGGCAGCCTCTCTCGGGACAGCTGGGTGGCGAGTTTAGTGGAGACATCCAAGTCAAAACCAAAGACGGAGTTTTGATTGCAGAGTCCAAGTACCAAGCTGAAGGGCGTGGTTTTAGTTTCCTAACCAAAACACACAACCAGCAGCCAGCAGATATTTATCTGTTAAAACAAAAGACTGGCCCGAACTTTATATGTATCGAGGCCAGCAATCCATTAGCTGAAAAGATAATTGGCTGGATCGCAGGGAGGTAAACGATCCAGCCAGAGGTACATGATGAAAGGGAATCTCCACAATCCCCATCCTCATCATGCACAATAGAGGTTGATCCTGTCAACATCTATTTATATACTGCATACATGCAACACAAGGAGGTACGCATGGATTGGGAAAAGCACCAAAAAGAAATGGAAGCAAAACGTCTGTCTAAAGTAAAAGAGTTACGCAAACATTTAACTGACAAACAAATGGATGCGTTGCTTCAAGTTACTAAAGCACTAAGATGTTTTGTAACGGACTATGCTGAAAATGATTTTCAAATAAGCGATGGGTCTATCCCGCATGAGTTAGCAAAAGCTAAAGACAATCTTGAAGATTGCTTTCACATGACTCGCGGTTACGATTATCAAGATGCCATGTTTGAAAGGGAGGGTAATGATGAAGAGTGATTTGTTTGAGACTATGGGTTTGCCTAAAGCTGACCTACCAACACCAGCCTATAAGCTAGCCCGCAGTGGTGATCCAAGCACAAGCCATGATGCTGCTGATCAGCTGGATGTAAACCGCATGGAAAAGAAAGTGCTGCAAGCAATCAATATGTTTCCGGATGGCTGCATATCTGATGATGTGCTTGATCGTATGTCTCACCTTAGATACAGCACAGTCACAGCAAGATACAAACAACTTAAAGAAAAGGGTTTGGTCATTGTTGATGGCACTAAACGGAAGGGAAAATCTGGCAGACAGCAATTAGTCATGTGGTCAAAACAAAACTACAATGTTTAGTTTGATGGCTGATGCTATGCGGCTAGAGATAGATGATCCTCTAGCCAAGTGGCTGCTTGTGACGCTATGCGATTATGCTAATGACGCTGGCGAGTGTTGGCCCTCAACAGCCACACTCGCCAAGCGCACAGGCATGCATCGATCTAGCGTTGCCAAGAAACTAAACTACCTAGAAGAAAGCAAGCTCATCATTAGAATCAATCGACCATTTGAATCGACACTTTACCGTGTCGCTCTCAGCGACAACGCTGTCGCTCACAGCGACACTAACCTACTAGAACCTATTAATATATCTAATAGGGATTTATGTAGTAGGTATAAAGTAGAAGTAGAAAAGAGGTTTGGTCGTAAGAAGTTTCATCACAATCTTAGGCAAGAAAAATTTGCTGATGACATATTGAAGCTTGGTTATAGCGTTGATTCTTTCATTGCTGATGCGGTCAAGGTGCTTGACTACAAGTTGTCAAAGAAACAAGACCCGCCTTACTCATTGCTTTACTTCATCAATCGAAAAGAAAAACAAAACAAGCCCATCGATATACAGGGCTTGATAAATAAAGTGGTTGTAAACACTAAGCTTTAGTGCAATAATGCAACATATTTTGGGTGTGGCTTGTGACGGCTTGTCTGGTCGATAGGCGATGTGGTGTCACCCAAAATCACCGCGAAGCCACATCGCCGTAGACATAGGAGGTACTATGATTAGAACAGGATTTATCGGAGGCTCAGACCTATACAGTATCATGCGTGGAGATTGGCATGAGTTGTGGCAGGTTAAAATGGGCATCAAAGAAGCGGATAACCTTGACCACATATTCAAGGTGCAGCTTGGCACATACACAGAACCATTTAACATTGATTGGTTCTGCAAAGACACAGGACATGAAGCATCACAACAACAGCAAGAACTAAAAAAGGTTGTTGGTGGTGTGCCATTCAAAGGTACTGTTGATGCCTTTGTCACATCAGAAGAGGGCAAGACATCATTGCTAGAATGCAAGCACACTAGCAGCAATCGCTCTATGTCCGATATGCTTGATGCTTACATGCCGCAGATACAATTATACATGGCACTGTCTCATCATGATCAAGCCTATCTGTCTGTCATCTTTGGCAATGACATTGATTATTGTTGTGTTGAATATGATCAGGATTACTTTGATGTTGTTGTCAAAAGATGCCAAGAGTTCTGGCAGCTGGTGACTAGCAATACAGAGCCAAGCCATGATGTAGCGTCATGGAAAATTGATTGGTCGCAGGTTAAGATCGATGGCTTAAAAGCTAGAGATGCTAACAACGACAATCACTTTATGTCATTAGCGCATGACTATGTATTAACCATAGCCAAAGCCAAAGAGCATGAGGCTTGCAAGAAAGAGTTAAAGTCATTGATCATGGATGATGAACGTGAAGTGTTCTGTGACTTGCTAACTATCAAACGTGACAAGCGCGGTGCTTGTCGCATCACTATCAAGACTGAGGTACAATGATGACACAGACAAACAAGACTACACCACCACCAAAAAATTTAGCAGAGGCATTGCTTGCCTTTCAAAAGCTAGCCGTTGTTGCAAAGAAAGACTCGAAGAACCCACACTTCAAAAGCAACTACGCATCACTCGAAGCTGTCATCGATGCAGCTAATGAGGCTACCAAGTTTGGTATCTGCTTCACACAAGAGATTGACTTTGAGTTCAATGGCGAAACAGGCATGACGTTTGTTCGCACTGTATTGATACATGCACCATCAGGTGAAGAGCGTGTATCGCGCACACCAATCAGATCCAAAGATCCAACAGACCCACAGAAAATGGGTAGTGGTATCACATACGCAAAGCGGTACGGATTACAATCCGCGTTTGGATTACCATCAGAAGATGATGATGGCAATCAGGCATCGCAAGGTAATCAACGTGAAGTTAAGTTTGTTAAACCAACAGCCAGTAAGGAGGCATTTTAGTGGACTATGATAATACCAACAGGGGGGCTGTGTTCCCCCCAATGGAGCAGCAACGTCTGCTTCTGACCGGCAGCATTGACATGGATGGCGATGGCAAGAAATCATTAGCCCTTGTCACTGACACAGACAAGGAAGGCAGAGATGTTTTTGTTGTCTATCAGCGTGTCGGTGTGCTTTATATGAATGAGGATGCAACGCCAGAGAATAAGCAACCAGCATACTCCGGCCCAATGGATGGCGACATGCGGCTAGCTGCATGGCGGGCTGAATCCGACAAGGGTACAAAGTACCTATCGCTTAAACGCGAACCAAAGCAAAGCAAGGTAACACCGCAATCGGTGCAGCCTGAAAGGCCGGTACTTACAAACGATGAGGTGCCATTCTAAACACAATACATAGGCGGGGGATGACCCCGCCTATTTAATCGGAGCATACAATGAAGAAAAACAAAACAACATATGCCGCACGAAACCCACACAACAGATGCTGGTCATCTGTTATGGGATACGATGAAGCGCAAAGACGCAAACTATTTGCACCAATAAAAAATAACCTGCCGCCTGATGCATTCGCTGATGATGCGGATACAGATGATGACGTTGGAATCTATTATACCCGCATGACAGAAGTTAACGGTGGATGGTCATCATTAGGTGAGTATGAAAAAACAAACAAGGAATCGTGATGAATAGAAAATACTTCATAAACAAACTAGAAGAAACTGTAGAAGATCGTGGCAATGACTACGGCTCACCATCAGAAAACCTGCAAAACATTGCAGCCTTCTGGTCAGAGTACAAAGGTGTCGAGTTCAACGTACAGGACGTTGGCATCATGATGATGTTGCTGAAGATTGCACGTCTTAAACAAGACACAGAAACGCCGCGGCAGCGTTACTCATTCGACAGCTGGCTAGACATTGCTGGCTATGCGCTTGTTACGACCGAAGCGATCTCCGATATTGAAGATAATCTGCACCCTCTTGTGGATCAGCAAAACATTGCACCCATGAAACAGGGCTAGTGTTATGCGGGTCAATGACTTGCATGATTGCTTGCCCAAAACGCTGCTGTTCAAAACCTTTGGTGAACGCATAGGTGTCGTGGTATTTGTAACCTCTCGCTCTCGCAAGCCAAGCTGTGGCTTCCTCTTCTACGAGTTCGATCTGTCCCAAAGCCCAGTTGTGTTTGTGTCCACTAATATACAGCGAAGCGTTACTCTTGAACCGCGCCATTTTGTTTTGCGCATGAAGCGCATTCCATTGGCTGTGCCCAGGCATATCGTGCGCAGCGTGGATGCGACAGTTTCTTCCGTTAGGGAACTGCAACTCAATGCGGGCTTCCCAATCCTCAAGGACAGCGTGAGGACTGGCAAGCCATTTAAGGGGATCACCTGCACCAGACCACATATCATGGTTGCCGCCAATCAAAATCATCGGCTTCATCTCGTCAATTAACCACTCGACAAGTTTCCATGCAGTTTTATGGGATGTGTCTTGTTCGCCGTATAAGCGTCCTAGGCGGCCTATCCAGTTATTCTGGTAGTCACCTAGGTTGCAGCCGTATATGTTGTCCTGTGAGTTGATTATGGCTAAATGAGAGCGTAATGAATCCCAATCGCAGTAGTTGTCATCAATATGTGGGTCGCCCATCCACAATAAACCAATAGGCTCATCCGATTTCATCTTAATCGGAATCCATTTCTTTGCTTCTTTGTTGGCTTTGCGCTTTTTAAAACGGCTATGCAGCTGATCAACAAGTTGATCAATTGGAATATCATCTTCAGGCAGTGGCGTTAGCTCATACTTGGGCTGCTGCTCATCTTCCTCTGCTCGTTTCAACCATCTATGAATGGTTTGAAATGGGATACCACTAGCATCACTAGCGGCTTGCAACGTGCCGTGTTCTTTATAAAGATCTTTGGCACGTTGTTTCTGTTCATTGGTTATAGTCATTACATTCCAACATCATTTGTTTCAACTCATCACCGCGAGACTTGATTTGTTGAAACCAGAGGGAATCTTCCATTTCCAATGCAGCACGATCATAGTCACGATCTTCCAAAGCTGCAATCATTTTCTTAAACCTAGAAAATCTAGGCCAGCCAAGGTTAAATACCATCGAAGCTAATACAAGTTGCGCTGGATGAGGCAAGTCACGCCACCAATCCATGCGATCATCCAGTTCATTAACGGCAATAGCGACATCATCTGACAATATCTGTAGTGCAGCAGCTTCAGAAATAGGCTCTTGAAGATTGTGACCGTATCCAATGGTAGGCACTCCAACTGTATCCATATACATTGTAAGCATCTTGCCTTCATGTTTGGCAATAAGGTTCGTTAGTTCGTCAATCATTACTTGCGCTTTCCAATAAACTTAGTTGCACCACGCATAGCAAATGTTGCACTTACAATCAAACCCAAACTATATTGATACCAATCAGGCATACTATCAAGCGCAGTAAATCCATCTGCAACAATCTGCCTACCCCAATCACCACAGAATGCAAGGATAAGTGGCACAGAAAAAAGCAAAGTCAACCACTCATCTTTCCAGCTGGTAAGGCTGCCCTCTGCCATGATCTTCTCCCACCCAGCTTCATGGGTAGCAGCAACCTTCATTACCTCTGCTTCAGCATTTGCTTTTGCTACAGCTACAGCTGTCTTGCCCTTTTGTTCTTCAACCTTGCGTTCTAAAAAAGAGCCAGCAAGATTAGCGATGGGGTTTATCAATGCTTGCCACATGGCTTTTCCCTTCGTGATTCATCCATACTGCAAATGCGCCGGTCATTGCGCCTGTCACCACACTGACCAGCCCAGCCTGTGATGGCGTTGGATTAGGCAACGACATAAACCATTCAACCACACGCCAGCTCATCAACGTCATAACCAACATCATAAAGCGTGGCAGTATCTTCCATTCAAGTATTTGCTTGGCACTCATTACGACAACATACCTTCTCTTAACGGCTTACATTGCCACCTAACAGGCATTAAGCCATGACCCATCTCGCCAATGTCACGACTCATTTCCATAGCACGTTCCTCGCACTTGGATTGAGTAGAGTAAGGCCCACGGATGTCATGAAACTCAACACATTGAGTAGGGTTTGCTATTGCACAGGCTAGTACAATCGCCTTAAACATCGTCCTGTCGACCAGTCAACCGCTTGACGGTCTCGGTCTCCCAGATACGCAGCATCCACCAACACAAGGCAACCAGCGCAGTAATCTCAGGCAACGCCTCAAAGAACGCACCAACAGTAATACCGCCAAAAGCTAGGTCAGCCGTTGTCTTGGTTTCTTCAGTCATCATTACGCCTCATCAGGCCAGTCGTTGATAGGTGCGTTGCCAGTTGGTACACCGTCTACCGTAGGCACATCATATAATGCCATAAACTCAGTTAAATCACTAGCCGCTGTGATGGCTGCTTCGATATTGTTGCTGGCTGTGCGGATTGCGGCGCGGGCAGTAGCAACGTCTGCCGGCAATGAGTAGCCTGACACCTCAGATGCCTTGATAACCATCCAGTCAGTTGCCGCCAGCTTGTCACCGGCTTGACGCTTGACCAGTTCAATAGCGTTAGTCTTTAGCCCTTTGGTCACAACCTGTTGACCGTCAGCGTCCAGCACAGGGTTGCCATCTTCGTCAACCTCATTAACGTCATCCAATGCTTTAGCCACACCGGCTGACCAATAGAACCGCCCATCAAAGCTGGCTGCGTCATCTTCCCAGACAAGCCCTTTAGCTGTTTTGGTTGCGTCATCCCACAACATCCAGTTGGATGGGTGCTGTATTCCGTCATTGTCAGTCCACGCTTTGCCAGCGCGGATAATACGACCTGAGTATTTATATGCCATTGGTATCTCCTATCTGGCTGGTGAAAACTTAAAGGGCGTTGAAGCAAATGCGAGGAATATGTATGTGCCGCCTGATGTGTTCATACTAGAATGACTGCCCCTTAGCTTTACCCCATTAGACACAAAATCTAAAATAGCAAATGATGGGTTTGTTCCTGCATCTGCTTCTGCACTGCTTAAATTTGGATAGAGTTGCCTACCCATTACGTTATAAGTATTTCTTTCTGCGTCCCAGATTACCCAGTTACCTGTTGTGTTTGTTTGCTTCACCATCACCAAAGCTGGCCTAAACCCGCAGTAAACAAACGGCCCATCTGTGCTGCCGTTGCCGGTGTAGGAACCCGCCTTGCTGAAGCCTTCAACATCTGCGAAACAGTACATGATGTAAGCACCACTTGATAAATTTGTTGCTGAAGATGTGCCAATAGAAACTAAAGTAGATGTTGGAGAAGTGCTATTCCAAACATTTGATGCAGTAATCTCAGAGTCTGTTGTGTTTAACTTTAGATATTTGCCATTTCCTAATGCTGGAAAATGACCAACAGTCCAGTTTGAAACAGAGTTTGTTCTTTTAATTATAAGAAGTTCCGGCGCACTGTTAAGACCGTGACCAACCGTAGCGTTAACACCTGTGCCAGTATAACTCACAATACTAAACCCTGCGTCAACATTCGCAGAAACCTGTGACGTAATGCTACCTGCGGTATTGCTGACCGCTGTGCCGCCAGCTTTCCAAGACCACGCAACTATCGCATCTGGCGCACCATTGACTGCCAAAGATGACCCAACAGTAAAACCGTCAGAGTTAAAACCTATTACCTCGGTTGTGTCAGTCCCTTCTGCATTTGTTAAGCTAGAATATAGATGTTTTGTTGCGCCTCTTACCGTATCTGCCAACCTGTGATTATAAGCACTAGAACGGCTTTTTATCCATACTAGGTCAGTTGTGTGGCCTACAAAAATGTCACGCGATGATGCGTTATCGCCTGTGTAAGTAACCGTATTGAACGCAGTAGACCCATCAATAATCGTAGGGGTTGGAAGGTTTGCGGTACAAAGCGCAAGGTAGCCGGACGGTGGCGCATAGGCAAAGTCACCTATGCCGTTTGCGTCGGTGTTGCCGCCAGCAGAACGTAAGCCAGAGAAGGTGCTGTCTTGACCGAAGTTCATCAAAAATGCGGTAGCAGAACTAGATGCATAGTTTGCAAACTGTGGCGTAAGTGAATTACCAGACAAACCATTTATTGTAATATTAACGGCAGAACCACCATTCTTTGTCAAAATTAACGTGTGGTTATCAGCATCGTAAGCCACACCAACAATATCTGTGGTTGACCAACTAAACAAACTACCACTGTTGATAGTAATTGAAACACCGCCAGCCACAGTGTAAGTACCGTTATAATGTATGCGTAAAGCATTTGGCAGGTTGTAATACATTGTGCCGCCAACACCTGCATCTTCACTAAATGCAATAGACCCGTTAGGGTCTGTGTCTATAAATTCAAAATAACTCTTGCCTGTGCAAGCTATTGTTGGTGCTGTTTGACAGTTACCACTTGAGTCATACGCTTTAAGGTTTCCTTCAGATAGCGTCATTGCCCCATCAGGAGATGGAAACAAAGGATTAAGCACAGCAAAGTTATTCGCCGGACTGTCAATCAGGCTGTCACGATAGTCTAGGTTGTTAGGTGTCCAGTGGTTGCCCTGACCAGATACGTCTTTCCAGAAAGCTGCTTCGCGCTGGTCGCCAAAGGCAACGTATATGTAGCTGCCGCCGGATGCGTTCATACTTGCCCCGATATTTGTCAGGGTGAATCCATCATTATCAAAGGATGCCTTTTCATATGTATAAACAGCTTCTGCGCCACTTGTATCTGCGTATAGATTTTTCTCAACAAGCGCATCGTTTGTATCTCTGGTGTTATCAAGCATCACCCAATTATTTGCAGCATCTGTCCGCTTTATAAGTAGGAAAGCTGGCTTGAAGCCCAGCCCCGTGATGCTGTTACCAGCCGCGCCTGTGCCGCTGTATGACCCGATGGACGAGTAGCCAGCCACCGAATGGAAACAGTAGGCTATGTAATTATTTCCATTAGCGTTTGTTTGGGCATCCATACCATAAGAAGCGTAACCGTTGGTCAAATTTAGGTTTAAACGGTTTGTTCCGCTGTCTAAGCTAAATGTATTTCCTGATATAGCTGGGGTAGTTGCACCTGTTAAAACGTGCCAAGAAGCTGTTGCGCTTCTATTTTTTATAATAACTAAATCAGAAGAAGATAATCCAGTTCCTACACTTTGACCAGTAGAACCATTCCCGACATAGCTGACGATACTAAACCCATAGCTAGGATTTGCCTTGACCGTACTGGTGATTGACCCATCAGTATTGCTGACAGGTGAACCGCTGCCAGCATCCCAAGCCCAAGCTACATAAGAACCACCAGAACCGTTTGTTCCTCCACCACCAGACCCACCTAAATAGGTGTCGTTTACAGAAAACCCATCACTATCAAAAGAAGCAATCAAGTCACCAGAATTGCCGCTTTCAGCATTTGTTGCGTTAGAGAATAAACTTTTGCCAGCCCCTCTAATGCTGTCTTGCAGAATGTGGCTATTTGTTCCTCCCCTGTTTTTAATCCAAACTAGGTCTGGATTTAGCCCCAACCCCGACACCGATTGTGACCCGCCTGTGCCACGATAGGTAACAGCATTGAACCCCTCGCTGACCACATCATCTTGGAAGGTCAGGTGGAAACCGTTTGTACCGTATGTACCAGCGTAGTCAATCTTTTCCCAATAGCCGTTGGTGAACTGACCAAAGCTGCTTGCGTCTAGGGCTTGACCGTCAATGAAGTTAATGTCGGATAGGTAGCCGTCAAATGTGCCAAAAGTATAAGCAAAATCAGCATTGCCGACTCTATGAGGAATATTGTTGTTTATTCCATAGTCTGTGTTTTGTGTCGGATATGTTCCTGTTAATGTTTGCTCAACACCGTTGACATATATTTTTGTCCTGTTTGAGGATGTTGCTTGAGTGGTATCAAAAGAAACTGTTATGTAATACCAAGCCGAAGTGTCACGAAAGACTGCATTTGTTTTGATGCTTGCGTTCCACCAAACAACTTCAACATTGTCGTTTGAATTAAAAACTATGTAAGTTAATGTTGCGTCAGCATTTCCATTATAAGCGGCAAAAAGCGGATTTGCTGACCCTAATTCACCACGCTTGACCCAGCCACTCCAAGTCCACGTCTTGCGGTTGCCAGCAGCAGCCGGTGTCCAGCTTAGATACTGGCTTTCGTCATCGTTGAACTTGAGGGATTGCTGGGTGACTTCTGCACCAGAAGCGTACATCCATTGGGCTGAACCTAGTGGGCCTGACATAGTAACTCCTATGCAAAAGCTAGTTGCGGTGCGCCTAACAAGATGCGGCCTGTTGCCGTAACGACATAAGGCACAATGTCTGTTGTGTCTGCGGTAGATGATAACGTCAGGCCAGCAGCACCAGCAGTTTCGTAATCAGTGTCAAGCGATACTGTATAGCCACCAGTGCTATCTTGAATAAACGTAATAAAGCCCGACTGACCAATCACCTCAGTAGTGGGATTGTCCAGCGTTGTATTGCCAGTAAGCGTTAGCACAAAATTCTGATACCTAGAAAAGTCTAACGTCACATTGCCTGTGACTGTAGCGTTTACCTCAGTCGTGCCAGCAACAGAATTGCTAAAGTCAACGGGGCCGCTAAACGTACCGCCAACAAGCGGCATAGCATCAGACCCATTGAACAAGCGGTAAACAGTAACAACCACACTGTCGCTTGCTGAGAGTGCGGTAAGGTTGTCAATGGTGTTGGCTGTGTTTGTGTCGTAGTCAGTGCCAGCCGTTAGCAACGTGCCATTCAGATGCACAGTCAGGTTTGCGCCAGACGAAAATGCTAGGATTGAACCGCCATTGTCTGCACCAGAAATGCTAGTCTCACCGCCAGCAGCCGTGTAAGTGTAGACTTGGTTGTTAGCAGTATTTGCGTCAGCACCAATGTACCGCATCAGGTTATCTCCATCACACTCAATGTCGCATCAATCTTGGCAGATACGCTGCAATCAATTTTAATAACATCACCCTCTTGCAAAATATATTTATTGCCAGACATGGTTTCTAAAGATGAGCCAACCAAGATAGGAACGTCTTTAACAACGCTGACTGTCTCGTTAGTTTCAACATCAACAGTTGTAGACACAATCTGCACTGTGGCTGTAACTGAGGTTGTGTGAATGTTTGCCAGTGTCAAACCAACAACTACGGCAGTAGTTGAAGCCGGAACTGTGTAAAGTGTGTCAGGCGTACCAGCACTGGCTGGCATAGCCCCATTAGTTTTTAGTTTGAAGGTATTAGCCATTTGTTTATCCCAATACTATTGCCAATTTGGTTGCCGAATCTTCTATCAACACTGTTTGAATTGTAGAAACATTAATAAACAATGTGTAATAAGATGAGTTTACGTTTGCTGTTAATGGCAAAACGCCAGAAGATGTGTGCACAGTATTTACAATGTAAATATTATTATCAGTTGTGTCTGTAACTGTGTCGCCATTTGAGTATGCAGTACCAGCAGACCATGCACCTTTATAGTTACCAGCATTAGTCGTAACAATTGGTGAGCCGCTTGAATCAAAAGACAAGAACTTGCCAACTCGGTTTGCAGCAGACGGAAGTGTAAGAGATAATCCAGCTGATGTATCAAAATCTGTTAGCTGTATACTACGACCAATTGCATCTTTAAGGTCAGCTGCAATTGCAACAAACTTATCAAGCTCTGTGTTTAAAGACGCAACGTCAAATGGACCCGATGTTGGAAAGTCTGTTACACGCTCCAACTCAACGTCTCTTGTTAAAATAACTGTACTACCGCCAGAAATACCAGTAACCTCATTACCAGCAGTAAAGTGTATATATCCGGTTGTGCCCTGCGTATGAGCCTGTGTATTGCCTGAATCGTCAGCTGTTGTGTAATGAGTTGTTAATGTCTTTAGTGTACCGTCAACATATACGTTAAGATCTTCATCCTGAAAGAACTCAAATGGCACAACAAAGGCAGACTGTGTAACGCCTTGCGCCACAGTGTACGATATACGCGGGTTGTTATCACTTAAATTAATAGTCATGCTAATCCCCTATCATAGCAACAATGCAGTACACAACGCACAATCAATTCCTTCCTATACTACCAACTAACTCGCGCATATCATCACGAATTGGATACAAACCAATAAATGGCAATGCATACTTTAGACGCTCAGATGCATCAGATGTATTGCCATCCATAAAATCTTTTAATGCCCTGCCGTATTCAAGACCAAGCCCAGCCGGTGCGCCAAATGGCTCAACAAAAGCATCCATCATACGCTCATCACGATTGGGACTTACATACTTAGGTGGTATTGGAAAGTCCTCGCTGATCATGCCAGCGTTGCCAGCAATGTTTAGCCCTGTATATGCAAGGTCAGAGTAGATGCCCAACACACCAGAGTGATCTATAATTCGCGCCATAACTTCTGGTGTGCCACGCTTTTCAAACCAATAGTCAGGTTTCTTAAATGCTAGTGACATATAAGATAAGCCAATCAAGGAAACTACACCTTGCAATCTATAACGCCTGTTAGGGTCACGGATAGCACCAAGTATTTTGTTGTTGGCACCAAATGCAAAATTCATAAATGTAAATGGCAGCGACATCAAACCGCTTTCAATACGCACCATGTTTTCAGCACCAGTACGCAGCCGCTTTTCAATAGGAAATTGCGATGGAAATGCTTTGCGCACAGATTGAAAGAATGGATTGTCACGCAGATAAGCAACACCATCTACAATCAATGGCTTGTCAAACGTCTGTCCCATAACAATTGTATTGTTTGCATGTGAGGCAAGCGCAGCTTGATACTTACGCATAATCTCTCTTGCTTGTGGGGTTGACTGATCCCAAGCGTCTGTGTTGGCAAACTCAAAGTCAAACCTATCGTGCTTTTCAGTAGGGGCTTTGGCTATAAACTTAGCCATATCCTCATCAATGCCATAACGAGCAAGATACTCACGATCAAATAAAGATATCTTACCTTCAGACCATTGACGCGACAGTTTAATAAATTTGTTGTTTGCCAGTATTTGATCTAATGTTTTGCCACCAAATGTAATTAACGCAAGACCGTTGGCCGAATACATAAATTGGTTGCCCCGTTGAATAATACGTTCATTTAGGTTTGGCTTAACCTTTCGGGCTGTATCGTTAAGCATTTCTCTAGCATAAACATTTTTAGTAATATCCAACAACTCGCCAGCAAGCTGCCCTTCACGGACAACTTTGCCAGCAAATGCTGTATCACTTGCAGCAAAGCCAGCTGCAATAACATCCTTCATGCCATGCGCCATAACAATAGAGCCTGTGTCAGTAATAGCAGAAACACCAGCAAGCGGAAGAAATGTCCAGCCTGTCCAAGCTTTAGCAGCCTTGGCAGCTTGGTTATCCCATCGATCAGGACTGCGCTGCAACGTACCCATTACACGCTCATAATCACCATAGAAATCAGCAAGCAATCTGCTACGCTCTTTAGAATTTTTACCAGCGCGGATTAAAGCATCATCTAAATCTTCAATAACCTCATCAATATTTCTGCCACCAAACTTATTTGCAAAAGATATCTGCCGCCCCATACGATCAATGTATGTGTATAACGCTTCCATATCTGCATGAATGTAATCTACAACTTTAGCTACATCGATGTTAGTTTTGCGTTGCTTTAGATGTTTTGCTCTGCCAGCAGTATCTCTACTGCGCATAAGGTTTTCCATTTCCTCGCCATCTTCTTGCATAATGCGAGACAGTGTACGTTCAGCATCAGAAAAAGCACCATCAGGATCTTGTCCTTCTGCAAGGCGTTGCATTTTATAATCTTCTGCAAACACATTAGTAAGCGCACTACGCGGCTCATCTAATGCTAACTTGCCTTTGTCATAAAATATTGGAAACACAAAATCAGAACGAAGTGGTTTGTCAATCTGCCCTTCATAAAACTCTATTCTAGCTTTAAGTATTGCTTGCCTGTTTTCCAACGCATCACGAAATGACGATTGTTTTTTTGTAGCACCACCGCCCTTTTTAATACTGTCCTCAAGATCAGCTAGCTTCTGTGTAACTTTATCTAACTCAGCCTGATTTTTTGTTATAATCTTGCCTAAACGCTCGTTATTCTTAACAAGCCCTGTGTAATTCATATCATCAGAAAATGACTTAAACAAATCACCAAGAAGCACACCAGCTTCTTTTTGCTGGTCTGTTATGCCATCCTGACCAAGCCTACGCAGCCTAGGGTCAGTTGAATTAGACAGAATATATCTACGAATAGTGTCGTTGGCCCAATCATCAAAGCCACTCATAGGGTTGTAAATACTACCTACCCTAGCAGCCTTGGCAATACCACGAACTTGTTGAGAGTGAAGGTCGCGCATTGTTTGGTTAAGACGCTCAAATTGACCAATAAATGTTTGCGCCTCCTGTGCTACAGACTGAAATGCTCTGCCTTGTCGTGCGCCTTGAGTAGATACTGATCCATTATATGAAAGAAGAGCAAAAAACTCTTTAACCTCATCATTCAAATCGTCTCGTTGCATAGCGCGTTGCGATGGACTGCCCATCCAATTTACTTGAGTAGTGTCAAAGTCGCCGCCAGAGCCTGCTGTATAGCCTTCATCAAGATTTGTGATAGTTGGTAACGCTGGAACATCAGGAGGAGTCACAGCTTCACCTGACCGCCTTTTCTGCTCTATCTTGATAGCATTACGTTCTCTAATCATTTCATAGTTTGGAGTTTTGTTTTTAAGTGATGCGGCTATCTTTCTTTCTAATGTGTCAAGAACAACAAGAAGTTCATCATCGGATAAATTTTTAACAGATGGAGTTCCCTCTATAGTTTCAATAACAAACTCTGGATCATATGGACTTTTTTGAGATAAAGGACTTAACCCTAAAATCTCTTCCTTACCATCTGACGTTCTTACAATAATACCGCCAGATTCAGAACGCTGAACAACAGTTGCAACAGAAGCTGTGCCATCAGGCGAATACACAATCATTGCATCTGGATCAACAACCTCATCTGGATTACTCCAAACATGCTTAAACTTCTCGCCACGGTAGATCCTACCCATCTTAGCGGCAGTGCTTTGGAAAAAGGGCTTGGCATATGGTGCGGTACGCATCAAACCACCAAAGCCAGCAGACAAAGCAGTAGAAGCTACAATGTTGCTTGCAGCTTCATACGGCTCGTCAGCTACGGCAAATGGCGCACGTCTAGCTTCAGACGCAACTCCATAGGCAAGACCCGCAGCAGCACCCCTAGTCACCGCCTGACCGAAGGTCTTGCCAACTTTAATAAACTGTAGCCCCGGAATAAATGAGGCTAATGCCAGCGGATCTGTAAACCCACCAGCAAGCATAGCTGTTATTGGCGCATCACCAGCCTTGCGCCTACGCTCAATTGCTGTATATGCACGTTCTTCAAGATAAGCCAGATGCGCTGGATTCTTTGCACGAATAAGGTCATCATAATAAGGCAACAGCTCTTCTGATATGTTGGCTGCAACATCAAACTCTTCATCTAAAGGCACGTTGCCAAACAACTTAGCCTCTTCAACGCTTTCGATAAGAGGCATGTTGTTGTAAGCAACATTAGCCTTATAACCTTCCCACCAGCTTACAGGAGTTTCCTCACTAATTGCTGCCGGAATCGGTATAAAGAAATCTCTGCGTCCTATATCCATCATGGCGCATATGCCTCATCAAATATGTCTTGATTTTTAACAAACAACTCTCTTGCATTTGCCGCCTGAGACCGAAGCTGGCGAACAGTAATGCCACGCCTTTCAGACATTCTTTTAAGAACACCTTGATTGCCAATTTGCATAGGTTTACCATTGTAAGTAATAATGTTTTTGTCAGCGTCTACAAACGTATATACAGGCAATGCTGATCCCTCTCTTGGATCAGGCACAAGAAATGCGTTGCGACCAAGCTCAAGCCCTTTCCCCAAAAGCTCTAACTTAGTTTGTGCAGTAACCTTAAAATCTTCCATTGTCGCATCATCAGTGTATGCACGTTCCGGTGTAAACCTTGAACGCCCAATGCTTGGATGAAGCAGTTTGCTTTTGCGAAACACAGCATCGCCAGCAGATTTTAAGATCCTTTCAACTCGCGGTTTATCCATTGAATAAAGCAGGTCATCTGCAAAGCGTGTGTAAAAAGTAATCTCATCAGGGCTTGCATCGCTTCTGATGTTATCAGTTACAAACTCTCTAACAGCAGAAGCTACAGTGCCTTTGTCTTTGCCAAGCTTTCTAAAGATATTAGCCTTTACCTCGTCAGCTGTTGCTGTATCTTTTTCACGGAATGCATTCATAAACTCTGGCAATGCTGATGTGCCAAGAACATCTTGCACGTTTGATAATGTCTCCCACATTACAACAGACTCATCACTTAAACCGCGACTCAGCTTTTCTGAATATGTGCCACGATTGAATGTTGTCGCTTGTTGGTACATAGCAATTGCAACAGGAAGTTGATCAGCGGTCAATGTGTCTACGTTAGTTAAATAATCCTTAACAACAGTAGGCAGCTCACCAGTGCTTTCAAATAAAATATTATGGAAAGCACCAAACTTTGCCTCCCACTGAATTTTTTGTGCTGCATCTGATGGCGGTGTCATAATCAGGCTAAGATTGTTTGACAGGTCAACGGAGTTCCTAATGCCAATAGCATTGCTTACCCTGTCAGCGTCCTTTCCTGAAAGATTAAACCCATTGCCAAGGTCTGTAACCGCAGCCCCAGTAAGCAATGTTTCTTTGCGTTGGTTAAATAGTTCTGCAACAGTGCCTTGACGAGTTCTAACATCTCTTGCAATCATTGAATGAAGGCCATCAAATACATCATCATTAATATAATCTTCTTTGAAGCCAACAGACTCTAAGCTTTTTCGTATATCTGGTGGAATACCGTCAAGAGTTCTGCTTTCCAGTGCAACTGCCATATAATTTAAATAAACAGATAATTTTGCATCTGAAGCATAAGGATCATCATTGCCAAGAACAGTAGCAAGCTTATTAGAAATGTTAATTATATCGCCAGTAACAAATGCAGAACGCAATTTAGCTGTTGTCTCAGGTAAATAAGCCATGCCAAAACGATCACCGTGTTCAGCAATAACCCCATTTAACTCTTCTAAACCGCTAGATAGCATTGCTCTGGCAGTGCCAGTAGCACCAGCAGATGCAGTGGATTGTATATCAGCAATCCTTTTGTTAATATTAACTACAGCATTTTGTGCAGCAATTTTATCTTCAAACTCTACCTTCTTTGTAAACAAATCAACTTGATATTGTTTAGAAACAACTGCACCAGCAGATGAAACAATGCCAGCATATTTGCCAGCATTATTTTGTGTTGTGTCTAAGAATAATTTAAATTCTTTTTGAAACCCATCAGGGTCTCTTTCATGATTAGCAGCTATTTGTTTTGCGTTTGAATCAATGTCAATCAACAACGCATCTGTATAACGCTTTGCGGCAATAGGCTCGTAATACTTTTGAGCAACAGGTGATAATGACTTTGGAATCTCAGGGAATACAAGGTTGCCATCTGCGTCTCTTGCGCTGATAGCAGCAAGACGAGCCTCTTCTTGCCCTTTGTTCTTTTCAGCATTATAAGCATACTCGAAGGCAGCATCAAAGATACGCTTGCCAGCATCAGACATAGCTTGCCCAGCCGCAACGCCGCCCCTGCCCATAGAGACAATACCAATGGGTCCAACTGATGTAGATTGCTGTCCTTTTAATACTTCAATCTTAGCCATAAAAAATTATCCTCCTGCAATGGATGCAGCTTTGTAACCATTGCTAGCCAAGGTTGACACCTGACTGATTAAAGCTTGATCCATAGCCGCTTGACCCTCAAAGCGAGCAAATGCAGCCTGACTAGCGTAACGCCCTCTGGTAAATAAACTCTGCAACTCAGCGGCCCGCAACTCTTCAGCACTCTTTTGTTTGCCAGCTATTTGTATTGACTTTAAAGAACGATCATCTCCACGACGATTAAAGCCAGCAATAGCAGATGAGTTTCTTACAAAGCTAGTATAGGCGCGAGATCTGGCTGTCGCAGCAATCTCTGCATTTAGCTTAACCATCTCGGCATTTTCTTTAGCTTGCCTTGCTATTTCATCTTGACGAATCTTTTCTGCTCTAGCTGCTTGATCCTGTCCAGCAATATCAACCACAGTACCAACAGCCAACGCTGCAAACATCCAAAAGCTCATTGGAACGCTACCTCGACCACCATACCATTTAGCTGCATGTCAAGTGGTGCTATCTGTGAGATTGTAACAACTGGGTCTTTACTGTAACCCAGCACCCTAAATTCTTTCTTGCCTGTAAACGCTTGCCTAGGTTGGGCAGGGTTAAAGGTAACATTACGAATGATCATATTGGTTCCATTAACCGAAACACTTAATGTATCTTTTAAGTCAAGTATAACATTTGTTATCTTGCGAGGTCTGCCTGTTAGTGGACCGCCTTGCACCATAGCATCTAGTGGCATTGTTTTTAACTCAGGAACAAACTTGTAACCCGCTTCTACTGATGTTGAAAGCTTAACAGCACTAACATCAATTTCACCACCAGCTACAGTAAACTGTCCAAGATATTCTGTATCGTCAACTACATCTACTACAGCACCATCGGAAAAGTTTGATGAAACATTAAACACACCAGCAGCACCACTAAACTCTTTGCTAAAATCCATATTCAATTCAGGCGTAAATTGCTCAAGACAAAGCGAGGGTGTGCCATTGCCATCGTCTCTTGACGTTACAACAAACAGCTGCTCATCAACTGCGCACACAGAATGATATCTTCCTTCTGTAGTCCAACGCATCCAGCCAGCACGTTTTTCAGATCTAATGCTGTAGAATACACCAATCTCACCATTGTCCATTAAAAAGAATGCATACGCTCCGGGGCGATCTAAGGATCCTTTGACAGATGTTAATTGAACAGGCGAAGAAATAAGATGCGAAGATAATATAGAAACCATGTTGGTTGTGTAAGCTGCTTCTGAATCACTGAAAATGTACTCTCTTACAGCTGTGCCAGTTGCTTGCACAAACAATGTTGCACCATCTAAAGACAGTGGCCTTACATAGCTAGAACCAAATGGAGTCTGCTCAGATATTTTTGCTGTTGATGCGGTAATAGGTGCATCTTGGAATGCTGGCAAAAAGAACTCCCCTTGATTAGCAAATACCTGCAAGTCTCTGTTAGATACAAGATGCCTAACAAAGTTAGTCACACCTACAGATACTTCCAAATCCAATGCATCAAAGTCCTCACCCTTGCCAACATCAAAGTTAAAAAACTCTCCGCTAGCTGATGCCCATATACCACTAGGCTGCGCTGGTGTTCCACCAAACCACAATCTATTTTCATGGAATGTTACAGCAGCAGGGAACCCTCGGTAAGAACTAAAAGATTGCTCATACCAGTCTGTTGTTGCAGCGGTGCTGCTAATGATGGGATTGCCACCACCTGTCGCAGTAGATGAAGCTGAACCACCAGCTTGATAGTCAAACTCATTGGCGTTTAATATTCTTGTGATTGTTCTTGTGCCATTAATGTTTCCATTATTAATGCCACCTAATGCGCCAGCATCACTTATAGTAATTGAGTCACCTGCACTAAGACCATGCGACTCCATTACAACATGAACTCTGTCAGAACCTTCTGTTGTGTTCAACGAATCAAAATCTAGTTGCCTTTCAATTGTGCCTTGCACATTGACGGTAGCTGTAGTGGAGCTGGTAACTGCGGTAATGTCTACCTGCGTGTCGTGGATTAAAAGACTTGAGCCAACCATACCCGCGTTAAAATAAGCAGAGCTAGTTGTTACTGTAACTCCTGTTCCTGATGTAGCTGATGGCGCAATTGTAACTGCGCTGCCTTGGAAATTGTAATAAGGTTGTAGCTTTCTATTGCCATCAGCAGAAATATCGAACTCATACACCCGCACTTCAAAACTTGTTAAACCTGTTCTGACAAGCTCTAAAGGTGCAAAGTTTGTATGCGCAATAAACATAAAGTCGCCGCTTTGCGCATATGTAAACTGCGTTAGGTTTGTGTATGTAAACGGAAGATCATCGCCATCAACGTCAGTGGTCAATGTGGCAACAAGCGAGTTAAACGTGCCATCAGTATTAACTCTAAATATCTGTATGCTGCCAGCCGTAGTTCCAGCAATAAACGCCACTACATACTTTTCATCGCTTGAAAAAACAAAAGGCTCAAGACGTATTTGCTGCGTATAGCTTGATGAATAAGCAATCGGATTGCTAGCACCGTCTAAGAATTTATGATGCAACTCCGATCCGGGGCGATTAATAATACCTCCTTCAGCGCGAATAAAAACATTCTTTACAGATTGCCCAGCTTGATTGTAAACAGCCGCATCAATGCGGCTAGTCAATGATGGGTTAATCTCACCAAAAACAAAGTTGTTTAGCGGTATCCGTATTCTCGCCATTAACTTCGCCTTTCAGTAATAAACCTCGATGTAACAAGTTTGCGTGTTGTTTGTTGCTGGCTGTCCAGAGTTTTTGCCTGTTGCAAAAGTTCCGCTGCCTTTCTCTCTAGCAAAGCTGATAGCTGCTCATCTCTTGCAATCGACAAAGCAAATGATGCACCTAATGAAAACTCGGCAGCTAGTGTAAAGTATGATGGAAAGTTAGGTTCCAACGCTCTAAAAGTGTAGTCAGCGATTAACGCATCATTTTGTGATGAGTTACTAAATACTTTGTCAGCATAAATATTGTACTCAATAATGGCATCATTGACTGTAACAGCGTGTAGCATCAACAAGTCAGATGGCAATTGATGCGCTGTGTCATATCTGCCGGTTGGGGCATTCGTTAATAAGTTTAGCTGCGCTTGTTTTGTTGAAAACCGCCAACGACTAGAACACATCAATGTCCTAATGACATCTTCATATATAGCATTGGCTACAGTCGCTTCTGTACTTGTAGCTGTAAACGAAGTAATCGGCTCTGCTCCGATAAGGATCAGGCCGCGTGACGCAATATCAATGTCAGAGTTAGCTACTGTTGGCATCAGATAATGGGGGGCCGAAGCCCCCCACCCCTATTAGTCAGTGTCTGTTTCAGCAATGGCTGTGCCATCTGAAACGTCAACCACGCCGCTAGCATTCGAAAGAACATTAACGAAGCTGGTTGTTGGTGTTGCGGTATCTACAACAATAATAACATCACGAACTGCAAGCATGTTCGATGCGTCATTAAAATAACCGGCAGTGTTTACGTCAGCAATTGCATCTGCTGAAGTGTAAAACCACAGGTCGCCGTTAGAGGCACCACCAATGCGAGTAAGGTTTGCTGCATTATAAGCCATTTCTTCTTACTCCTTAGTTGTTATCAAGGACTTCATAGACGCCGTTGTCGTCAATAACAACAGCACCCATTGACATCATTGAGGTTGCAAGGTGGGCAGCCTTCTCAGGCACATAGTTGATCTCTGTCTGAACATCAGAGTTGATGCCAAGACCAACAGCAGTTGAGTGGTAAGCCATATTCTTACCAGCTGTAATTGCTGATGTTGAAAAGATCTTGAAGCCCAAGAACTCTTTCATTGTCATGCCGCCAGCGAATGGCAGGTTCTGATCGCCAACATAATCTGATGAGGCAAACTCATCAATCAGGAACAGGTCTGCATATCCCTTTGGATGCATGGCAAGATAACGCTGACCATCTTCTGGAATATCGGCAGAACCGAATGTTTCAAAAAGAGTGAGCAGGTTAGCTTTAGTAACAGCAGCACCAGTTGTGCTGATCTGAGTTGCGTTTGCACCAGCGTCCATAGCTGTATACAGGATTTCGTCAGTCTTGCGACCTAGAGCAGCGGCAGCAGATTGTGCTACAGCTTGACGCTCATCGATGTTTGTTTTCAACTCATCGAGTTTGTCAATGTACTCTGGTGCATAGTAGTCAGCCATAGTAGCTTCTACGTTTGTATGCGCCAATTCCATTGGAGTTACGTTGCCGTTACGAGACTTTGTGTTGGCAGAACCAGAACCAATCTTCTGGAACCGAACAACAGAACCACGAACATTACCAGCGGTGCGTACAGTGTTGCGGAGTTTAGAACCCATGCGCTGATAAGCCATGTGAACTTCAGTCTCGAACTGCTTGATAAAGGCTTGATCAATTGTATTAGCCATTTCCTTCAGTCCTTATAAAAAAGTTTCACTACACCAACGGTTGTCCGTTTCTTCCATCATCCAGTTGTCTCGTTGCGAGGCTGTCAGTTTGAAACAGGCCGTAATATCATTCAAATCGCACCTCTATGGCAGGATTGCAACGCACAAAACGAACGCAAGAAAAGCCATTGATGACTGTTGTTTGATCTGAAAAGTAAAAACCCAACCAATCCAACCACTTAAGAGTTCTGGTGTGGTCAATTGGCACAACATTTTCTAATAAATCATATTGACCCTGTAGGTAATCAACTATCTGCCGAGTCACTTTTAAGAACTTGCGCGACTCTTTTTCCACTAAGTTGCTACCTAACAGCCATATAATTGCACTATTAAATTCTTCATCTTCAGAAACAGCTGACACACCATACATGCAAGCAGGTTCTCCGTTGAACAGTATTGTCCAAGTCTTGCCATGCTTGTCTGTTAATGGTGTATGAAGCGCAGCCCAAGGTGATGCGCCAGCTATCATACATTCACGAATATCAGTAGGACGTAGGCGATGCTGAAGGTAGGCAGCATGTTCACTCGTTGCCTTAACTATTTCAACATCGCCATCCTTATGAAATACGCTACCTGTAGATTTGGGAAAAACCCTCTTCGACTTTTTTAACATAAGCAGCATCTCTCTTGACAGGGTTCCAGTAACGCGGATCTTGCATCATTGTGCGTAGCTCATCTTCTGACATACGCATAGCTGGCTGACCATCGCGAGACACACTTGAGCCTTGCATGTTTTGCATAAGAAACTCCAACGCTTCAATACCCTTTGCTGTTTGCCCGATAGTCATTACTACTTCGGTAAACTCTTCTGGAAAAAACTTTTGAGACCAAAGCTCAACAGCTTCAATACGAGCATCAGCATTGTCGCCCAATGCTTTACGTTCCGCATCGAGATCCGGACCCATTGCTTCAAGGGCAGCAGCATATTGCTCAATGCCATTTTCGAACTCTTCTTGACTATAACCATTTTCATAAGCGTGGTTAGCCCACCATTGAAACAGCTCATTGTCAGTTGCCAATTCAGGATCAATCATCTCTGGTATGGCATAGTCACCAGCACTAGCCGGTCTGTTTGAGTAAGCTTCTGCTTCTAGCTCAGAAAGAATCTTATCACGCAGCGCAGTCTCGCCCTGCCCAAGCTTAGACTCAAGCTCAGAATATGATGAAGCCATATCCTCTGGTGATTTAAACTTTTCAGGAAGCCACTCTGGTCTGTCGGACACAGGTGCTTCAGTAGCTAAAGTAGCTACTTCTACATTATCTGCTTGTTCCATTTTTCTCTACCTTTTCTGCATGTTTAATACGCCTCTCAAGGAGACCGACTAGATACCGCTGCCCTTCGAGATGCCTTAATTCGGCATCACTTGCGGCTGGCCCTGTGACTGCTTCGATTGTTATGGAACGCAAATATTTCATTACCTCCTGTCCATTAGGGGTACGAAATAGCGATCTTATATCTTTGGAAATTTTTTCATCGTCTGATCTAGAACGAGGAAAATTGTCAATACCTATTTGGTTAGACATCTTGCTCCGTCATCATTTGTTGCTGTTGTTGCTGCTGCGCCATTTGTTGTGCTGCTGCTATCAGTTGCTCACGATCTACTTTATCGCGAACAAGAGTATCAGGCACTCCAAACTTCTTGGCGAGATGCACCGCAACATCTTCTGAACTTACAAGAAGGTTTAGGATTTCTGGTCCAAATGTGCCACCAACAAGCTGTAGATATCTTGAGATAGATGATATATCCTGATTAGCTTGCGCTTGAGCCAATGGAGATGAAGAACGAATCTTTACTTCACGCCCATTGATTGTTGGCAAATCAATACGACCTTGTTTCTTCAAAATGTAAACTACCCGCTGCAATACAGGTTGCACCATTTCCGCTTGAAGTCGTCCGAATGCTGAACCAATACGCCGTGACAGGTCAGCCATACGCTCTGCTACTTCCGTTGCGCTAGCGGGTGTCTTGTTGGGGTCGCCAAGCATGTCGTTATACAACGCCCGCTTGATGTTATTGCGCATGTCCCCAAGAACAATTTGTGCAACATCAAAGTTGCCAGCGTTCCTGATTGGCTGCAAACCCTGCGACCCCATTGCTTTAGGGATGATTGTCCCCGGAACGAGGTTGATGGTATCAGTGTTAATGATGCCATCATCATCCATCTGATAGATACCAGAGATAGCCATCTGAGCATTTTCAAGTACAAGCTCAATAGTAAGATTGGTTGTCTTGATTGCAGACAACGCATTGATCAAAGGGCCACGTCCATAGATTTCCCCGCTAGCTTTTGACCAGCGGAAACAAACATATGGGTTAGCACCAGTGCCAACAAACTGATCTACTACAATAGTCTCTTGCTCTGGAATATTAATTACATAAAAGTCAAACCGATCCTCGTTGCGCTTTTGATAGTTGCGACAAACGATCTCAACAATCTGCACTTTGCCTTCTGGCTGAGTTGCTATTGCTTTGGCGGTTCTTTCTTGAAATACCGCTTTCGGATACGCCACAGGCAGGTCTGCATATTTAAGAGTACGCTGTCTATATACATGGTCAATTTTATCATCCGGACCTGTATCAAGGTATACACTCGGTAACGGAATAGCATTAAACCTGACCGGATTAACAGCGTCACCTTCTTCAACAAGAAGGATGCCTGTTCCAACAGCCAAGTCCATAAAAGACTCATGTATTTCTTGCCCAAAGTTTGAATTTTGTATAATTTCAAAAACATAATCCGTCACCTGATCTAAGCTATTATTTACATCATCAGCTTCAGCTTCAGGAATTTCGCTGCCAGCTAATAAGTCTGCCCAACGAGCAAAGTTAGGCACAAGGCCAGATTGCAAACGAGATGCAAACTCTTGTGTGCCAACAACAGCTGTCTCATCGAAGATCTTGTCATCCCGCCTTTGACCGGGGCTTTCATGAAAAAAGCTTTGCCGCATTGGAAGAGCATACTCATAACACTCTTCAAACAATGACTCAAAAAGAACTCGGTTTGCTTTTGCTTTTTCAAACCGTTCCAGCATACGGCGGGCAACAGTATCCATTAGATGCTCTCATCAAAATAACCAACGCCACCAGCTTGACCTGATATCAAAGAACGCTGACCAGATCCGCCTCTTTTCTTGCGTCTTAGTTGAACTTCAAGTCTTTTCTGACGCTCTTCTTTTTGCGCCTCTTCTTGCTGAACCATTTGCGCTTTACGCTCTGCGGCAGCGTCTTGAGACTCTTGAGAGACAGGTGGTGCTTTTGGCTTGGATATGCCAAGCAAACTACGGCCCAACTTTTGAAATGGTTTTAAAATAGATGAAGTACACATATTAAACTCCTTTATGCGGTAATAACCTTATGCAATGCTAATATGCAACGCACAATTAAAGTCTTGACCACAACCCCTGTCGCCTTGGCTTTGGCCTACGAGAGAAAACATCAAACTCCATCTTTGCCTGAAAGGGCTTACTAGGTGCAGACACATTACGCAAGATGTTTCTGCCCTCACCAGCACCCATCATTAAATATTGCAGCGCATCGTGGATGTGGGAGAAGTGATTCTTTTCCGGCTTGTCATCAAACCTTTCCCCAGATACCTGCATCCTTTTATACTGATAGCCACCATCAAATCCTTTGATAAGGGTGCGACATCTGGGGTCAATCAACAATCCGGAATTACCTTCAACCATTCTATTCAGTGGTGCATTAACAGATTCAAGACGCAAAGAAACATCATTGGATTGCGCTGGACGTGCATTCAAACCACAACCTCTAAGAATCTGGAATGGTGTAGATTCATCCGTTTGTGCGCGAAAGTCGCCAGCTGGATCGCCAATAATATTTATCTCACAGTCACCATAGCGTGATGATATTTCCTGTCGTAGCACCTCGCTAAATCTTACAATGCCCATGTCAAATGCTACAATCTCTTGCAACAAAAGCCATCTGCCTCTTACCTTCTGTCCTATAACAGCCGCAGGTGTAAGCCCAAAATCAACACCAATATATACAGGCACACCAGAGGCCACAGGGATTTCTTCTTTGGCGACGTGCATGTCAGGAGCAAACATGGGATAAACGGGTTTGCCATCCTTTATCGCTCCTAACTTATTCATTACATAAACATCAATCCAGCTTTTAGTCTTGCCCATCACAATGTTGGGGTAATAATCGCTGCGCATATTGTTTCGGTTTTCTGCACTCTCGTTTGGGACATAACCTACTACGCCCCCATCTGAATCCTTTTCCTCTACCATTCCGGCGGGTTGAGTAAAGAACTGCCAGTTGTCTGGCTTGACTAACATCTTTGCTTCTTCTTTTGGAATATGATCCGGTATAGGAACCTCGCCGGACATGATAGGCCACCAATGATCCTCCTCTGGAGCGTTAGTATCTGCAATCACACCTGTCCATGTGCAACCACCATCCTTCATAGAAGGGAATCGACCAACACGCATTGTGGTTGCATCAATAATACTCTTAGGTATCTCTCTTGCTTCGTTTACCCAAATGCCGGTAAGCTCCAAAGAGAGGAGTTTCTTTACATCCTCGGGCCTATCAAGAGCTAAGAAGATAACCTCAAGATCTATATCACCTTTCTTTATATGGTGCGTATATGGGACAGACCAAGTAAACCTGCCCCACTGTTCTTCTGGAAACCAATCAAGCCAAGTCTTAATGGTTGTAGTTTTAAGTTGTGGGTTGGTATTACGGATGATAGCCCAACGGCTATGACGAATACCATCTTCTGACTTATGTTGCTCAAGTGCGCGGCGAAATATTTCAACGCAACAACACACAGATTTGCCAGAACCAACTGGCCCTCTAAGGCCACGAAAGAATACATTAGACTTCATAAAGTCTTTTAATATTTGCCCATCTGGCTTGTACTTAAAGTTCGTCAACCTTGCGTCTCTTTGCTTGCTGCTTCATACGCTCAACAGTGTATGGTGCTAATGATGCAATTAATTTATCTGCTTCATAGTCAGACTGGAACTCTTTTGGAAAATACTGCATGTGTACGTTCTTAACAACGATGCGTAGCAGCTGACGCTCATGCTCTGTAAGTTTGTGGTAAAACATTAGAAACCCATAGCTTTGGCAACTGAAACCATTATGGTAACAAATAGCGCGGCAAACAAGATGATGGCAGAAAATATTATTGAAACAACTTTTATGTTGTCAATCATCTCTTGCCTTTCTTGCATGGCTTTTAGCTTTGCCTTGCTTGCTGCTTCCTTCGCAGCTTGAATACGCTTTGCTCTCTCAGCAATGATACCGGCCCATGTGCCATGACCAAACCGCATGTCAACCATAGTAGCTACTTCTTGCAACTTTTCAGCTGCCAACCTAGCGTCAATAATTTCTTTGGCTACTGTGTCAACACCAAACTGATCGCCAAGACTACCACTGGATTTTTTGTTTCGAGCTTGCTGCGCTTCTTTTTCACCACGAAACAGATCATCAATCTGACTGGCAATCTGCCCGATGTCAGAAACCGTACTGATGTTTTCTTTGATAAATTTGACTGATTGCTGTACTAGCGCAATACCTGTGAGGATTTCAGCAACAGCCATTATCTATACTTCTTTACTTTATCTCGTATCTTTTTAGGCTGGCTGACGAACTGCTTACCAGCCGCACGTCCTTTTCTTTTAGCAGCACTGGTCGCCGCGTATTCTTTCGATGATAACGCTTTGATGGCAGCCGCAGGTAAATATCTTTCCCCTGTAGCTTTTGATCCTTGGGTGGATGGCTTGCCACTTTTGGTTCTCCACTTTTGCTTAGTCCAGTTTACCAATGACTTTTGTGGTTTCTTCATGATGTATATCCACCACCTTTTGCCTTATAAACTTTAGCAAGCATCTGCGCCTTACGCGCAGACCATTGCCCCGCAGCACCGCCTTTACTGCCAGCCTTTATGCGATTGAACAAAGCCTTGCGCATAGCTGGCTTTGTGTAGTTGCCAGCTTCATTAACTGCCATTTTTCTTTGACTTTAGTATTTTCTTCTTTAATGCATCTGGCAGTTTCTTTTGCCCTGATGTCAGCATTGACTTCTTTGGAGGGCGACCATTAGTCGAACCATATGTTCCCTTACCCATTGGCATATTACTGCCCTCCTTCCAAGAATGAACGATTACCGCCACCAGCACGCATTAACCGGCTTGGTCTAATTCTACGTTTTTGTTTTGGCATTGCTGCTGTTGATGGTGCCGCAGCTTGCGCTTTTGGCTCATCTGGTTTTTTCTGCAAATCACCAAGCTTTTTAAACATACCCATAATCATAGCTTGATTAACAGCACTAGACATACACATTATGCTTTTCCTTCTTTAGCTTTATTACGCTTGCTAATGGCTCTGGCTTTTGCCCTAGCATCAGCTTTTGATGACGCACCCCACACCTGAAGTGACTTTAGCAGCCTTGTAGGTCTGCCCTTCTCATCCCTCTCCGGACCTTTCATGTTGCCCATCCTTGCTAGGAAGCTGGCTCTGCGTGGGTTGTCGCCTGACTTGACCGGCGGCTTGAGAGTGCCGCCTTTGTAAGATGCGCGACCTGCAGCGTTGAGGCCACCTTGAGGGTTCTTTCCGGCTTTTCTTGTCCATGCTGGTGTTCTTGGCGGCATTACTTGCCTTCCTCTGCAATCAAGTTTCTCGGATCAAAATTATTTGCAGTAAATGCTTGCATCTCATCATCAAGCAAAGCATCTGGGGCATCAACAGTATCCTGAGATGCAAAACCACTTCCATCATTTTTATCAGATGTAAACCCAGCAGCCTCTGCTGGTGTAACCAACATGCTAGTGAAGGCATCCCACAACGTCTTACGCTTGTTTGTCATCGGACCCTCAAACACAAACGTGGGTGCTTCAGGCTCTATGTCGTTGTCAAAATCTACGTCAACAACCTGCGCCTCATTAGGGATCTTAATGCGAACACGCAGCGCATCCTCTGCTGGTGCGCCATCAGGCCCTTCCGGCATGAAGATGCCACCAAGGAAACGCGCCACAGGATAAACATCACCACTGCTGGAAGTCTCTTTGATAACCTGCTTGAATGCTTCAAAGCCACCACGCGGCTCAAAATCATATGTGTCAAAGATGACATACTGCCCATCTTCCTTGGTCACACCAAACTGACCAAGGGAGTTGCGTAGCTCATCACCCATTGTGGCTATATCATAGTTACGCTCAAAGATGGATGTGTCACCAAACACCTCCATCATCTGTTCATAGTTGATGCTCTCTATCTCGCCATCTTGCATATCAGGGTGAATCTTGGTAACGGCAAACCGCAACGCTTCTAACGCCTCGCCAGATATATTCCCCTCGTTAATCTCTGAATCAAACGGATCCATGAACTCAGGCAATAAAGAGTTTATAACACCACGCAAGTAGAAATTCTTATGCGTGGGCATATCCTTTAGCATGTCATTTAATGTTGGCATCGAACCCTGCAACTAAAAATATTTTTAATAGTGCAATATCGCAGATGCATTGAAATTAAATCAACGCACAAACTTAGCCTTTAACCATAGCAAGAAAAACGCCAGCGTTAGTAGTGGATGCAATACTACAAACAACCACACATTAACTTCCTGATATGTAGTGCCAGTAAACAAAGCAAGTTGTTTTAGTAGTTCAACGCCTGTCCAGAAAATAAGATCAATCATGATGTCCTCCGTTGCATATATGCTACAGAGCTTTTTTTAGATTCGCAAGAGTGAAGGGCGGGGTCGAGGGGTGGACCTCCGAGTTTTGACCCCCACCCCACTATGACAGATCGATATTCACAGAAATGTCGCCAGCATGCAAGTGCATGTGTCGCTCGGGAGCCTTGAAGCCAGCGCGGTCCAGAATATCCTTGCTCGCTTCCAGCTGCACATACTCACTCTTGGCTCCCTGAGCGAGATGCACGAGTCGCGCCGCGGCTGTCGTAGCGTTCAAACCAAGCGTTTCTGCGACTCTCTGCATCATATATGCTTGCACATGAGGCAACCGCAAAGCCTTGCTGGCTGTCACTCTCCCGCTTTCACCGCTGGCGTAACCGGCAGCATGCGCGGCATCCTTGATGCTACAGCCACTTGCTACGAGGGTATCCACTAGCCGCGCTTGCTTCTCGGTTACAGTCAGCTCTTTGCTCATACTCATCCCCATCAAGAACCCCCCCTGTGTCCCCCCCTTTTCTGGCACAGGATTAATACCGCTGTCAACGCACATTCACGCACAACCTGCTAGCTCAAGCAGAACCACACCAGCAAGCGTGTCGCCCATCGGTCGCCAGTAGCCAAGCATAGCTTGGACTGGCAATCCGATGCCCAGCCGGCGCACGCCAGCTTGCTGGTGGAACCATGCTTGAGCCAGCTGTATCCTTATCGTAAAGATACTGTCACTCAGACATATAGTTGCGATAAATGGACATCTGACCCCTAATGCCCCCCTCACTCGTAAACTTCGCTCGAAGGGGCGGGTCAGTCCGTTATATGCGCTAGGCCGCGCATGCAGTACAAGCCTGCGGATCTTTGCTTCATCCCACTCCTCGTTGTGCTTTCACAAGCCAGCTTGGGCTGGCTTGCGAACTCCACAAGGCTCGTCATTATGTGAGACACACACACACAAGTTTGCATTTTATCATGGAATGATGACTCGGCTCAGCCTCGATCAGTAAAGTCGCACCTGAGCAGCGAGGGTATAGCTAGATTAGCGGCTCCTTCCAATTTGCTTTGCAAATCGGTTCCTTCCGCGAATCTAGCTCCCGAGCAATTAGGAACAAGCGACTTGACTGCTGCGAGTCAGTCCGAGTTCGTCAGCCATATCATGCACACTGTGTGTATGTGTATAACCTTAACTACAAGAGTAGGAACTGAACTATGACTAAGAAAGTAAATGTAATCCGTAAGCATGAAGTAACTATCAACATGGAAGAAGTCAACCAGACACTGATCGCCAACATCACGATGTTGGACGGCCATCTTGCAGATGGCCTTGATCCTCGTAGCGAGGATCAAAATCCAGTGTCGTTTGCAGACAACCCATACTACAATCGGGATGTCTTTCTTGCATATGGAGCAGCTACTGCGACATTCGAGAAAGCAGCCCAAGGGCAGCGCGACTGGCAGAAGAAGCTCGAAGCGCAGCGTGACGACGAGGTTCGCCGCAATGGCGAACTCGCGGAGACAACGCGCATCGATGCGAGGCTTGCGAAATCGCAAGCACTCGAAGCGATCTTCGAGCATCAGGCTACATCTACACAGCTTCTGTTTGAGATCCTAGCACACAGAGTGTGGACAGGCGCAGCTGACTTCTACGACACACGCGAGAAGCTGTTCAGCGGTGCAACATCTAGCACACAGTCTCGGATCAAACCAACAGCAGCTAGCTTGCTCAAGGCAGTTGGCTAACGCATCAACAGCGAGGGAGGGCGTAAGCCCTCCCTTTTTTTGTTCAAGCTCGGTATCGCCCCAAAAGATAGCGGAGCTAGTCCCCCAACTTGAGCGTCAACACAACTATCGTGTAGTTTGCTCGACCGTTTTCAATGAAATAAAAGGTAAGCAAATGGAAACATTTATTCTGTTCATAACAATCCTCGCATTCATTGTGGGGTTCACCGGCTTCATTCTCTTTACGATTGATGCCATCGATAGCTATGCAAGGAGAAAGAAATGAAAGCTATTCTTGTCGATCCATTCACCCAACTCGTCACCGCTACCGATTATAACGGTGATTATAACACAATCATGTCACACATCGGCACTGGTCGAGCGTTTGATGTCGTCCGTTTATATCATACCGATGACTATGATTATGTTGATGATCATGTGTATATCGATGATGAAGGATTGTATGTTGATGATCAATACTTCTGGATGCATGCCAACTACCCCATGCCACTAGCTGGGCGTGGCCTAATCCTTGGCGGCACACCAGATGGCGACAGCACAGATGTCAGCACCAGCTTCATCACGATCAGAGATGATATCCGCATGATCGGTAATCGTTTCCAACTACAAATGATGCTGCAATTCTCGAAGGCTTACGACATGCCATCACCTGATGGCTACCTTGAGGACTACCGACCATTCGTATGGAAACATCACGACTCACCATCCATAGAGGAGACTGCATAATGAAATATACTGCTGGTGAAAATCTAGAACTTGTGCCGACAGGTGATCCAGATGAAATCTCAATCGTCTGGTCAACTGAAGATGTTCTTTCTGTCCGTCCTGACCTAACCAAAGAGCAGGCGCGTGAAGTTCTTTATGAGCTTGATCACAGCCACGATGCCAGCATCGGCATTAATTGGGATGTAATTGACATCACAGCAAGCAAAATGTTCCCCGAACAAGACGAGCCAGATGATGGGCAGCCATCATGGGAGCAAGAATGGTCTGACTTTGGTGAGACATATGATGATGAACCATCAAGAATGTAATCCCTGTTAAT
>Ga0208767_1000401_pt1 | contig 34921 bp, 43 predicted proteins | sample VirMetDEL_Mar_21_FD_184514 | JGI IMG/M metagenome (GOLD analysis project Ga0208767, IMG submission 184514) | Aqueous microbial communities from the Delaware River and Bay under freshwater to marine salinity gradient to study organic matter... | ecosystem: Environmental > Aquatic > Marine >... | reverse complement strand
TCTCGCGGAACTACCCACTCTGAAGCATCATCCTAGTACCTTTTTTAACCAACCACAGCAACCAAAACAATTCATCATGAATTCTACTCATGTTAAGAGCCTCACGGATTTAATTGTCTTATGCGGCCACGCATTAACCAACCACAAAAGAAAATCGACATCACCCAACTCACCATCCAACCTGATCGCCATCATCGCATCGCCGCCGATAAGCAAAACCTCAGCTCGCTTTATTCCGTGTCTCAATATAAGCGATCTCTTTTTTGATATACCTACGCATATTGCGATTAAATATTTTAGACGCGCTACTATTAAGCATTTCATACCAATAAAATTGCTTCTTCACTACTCGCCTATCCTGCAACAAAATAACTGTTTTTAACTTTTTGTTACGATTTACCCGACGCCAAATCCCTGGCGGCCCATCAAAACCTCTCCTGCTCATGCCAAATGTCCGCTTGCCCTGGATCAACGAATCTATTTTCTTCCCACCTCTAAGCCCCGGTATATTGCCATACTTGTTAAGCCGAGCATTGACGGGTACAACAAGAGGCTTATCAGACTTTGAATGCACGCCACCTAAAATCAGCTTTGATAAATACTTAGAAACTTGCGGCGTTATATATACGCTACCAGACAAGCTAGAAACTTTAGCCTTTTTAACACGAAAGCCTTTTAGAGTAAAACGTGCAGGCTTATCTATCTGTTTAACCGCCTGCTTAACGCTCTTTTCGCGAAGATCAAACAAGGTATCATTTATTGTATTCATTACAATAAACTTACCAGCACGCTTCTTGAATGTATTAAGCGTGCTTTCAAACTTTTCTAAATCACCATCAATATCTAATCTAATCATCTACGTTTCTAACAGATTCAAGCTGAACAGTGCCTCCATACAACAATTCAGATGACGCGCTATCCTCGTACTTTAACTCTACTGAGTAGACACCTACCAAATCCAAAACGCCGACCTCTACATTATACTCAACATACTGATTTGCAAGAAGCGCCCCAAGGTCTGGGTCCGTAACGTTAACCAGACCTAACACAACATCACCACCAGTACGTGTTTTAGTTAGCTTAAAACCGTCAGGCTTGCGAATAACTAAAGTTATCTCTGTGTTGCTCGACATATCAAAACACGCTGCCACACGCAAAGTAAATCCTGACTCGTTTTGCTTAACTGTCATCTAAACCCCGCTTCTCACGCCTTTTGTGGCATAGATTATGGATTTAACACCGACACTGTGGCTTGGTGCAGCAACAGCCGCACCGCTTGCACCCATTCCTAAATTACTAATAAACATCAACAACATCACGCATACCCCATATTTAATACTAATGCATTAGCACCAGGCGCACCTGTATCAGCATCAGCTAGCGCCGTTGTACATGCAACCGTTATTGCTGTGCCGAACTCTATACCGTTCGGTACTGATAAATTAAACCCAGCCCCATTAGTATCACCAGCCGTAGGTATCATAAAGGTATGCTTCGGCGCAGTCGTACCAACAACAACACTTGCCGCTGTTGCATCATAAATTTTAAGGTATAAAGGTGCAGCTGTCGCGTTCATGGCATGCAACCAATAAATTTGTCCCGCTGTGCCTTTTACCTCGTCCTCTGTTTCATCTACATCTAAATTACGATAAGACGCGGCACCACCAGAAGCACTCACACCCAAAATTACATCATTATTACTACCAAGGTTTACAGTTAAACCATTAACTGCGTCGCCGCGCAAACGATCCCACGCTGAACCATCAAACATATAGCCGAATGTGGCCGAGCCCATAAAAGCGTCCGCTTCATCAACCATTAAATTTGCAGTATTAGAAACATTATCAGACAGCACAACAGATGCGGCATGTGCGCTAGTTATCGCGTGTCCGTTAACATCAATAGCAAGCGGCGCCGTGTCTCCATCCGTAACAGCTCTGGGCGATGAAGAATATACGCCGCCAATCAAAGCATGTTTAGAACTGGCCGCTACCCAATCCGCATCATCTACATAAACGCAATCGTCAACGAGTTCAGCAGCTGTTTTAATAGCTGACAAATTAGCGTCATCAGTCGCAATAGTGATACGCTGCGTACCAGTAGCGACATTCCCCGCCTCCGTGTTTACAACTTTATTACCTATTTTATTAATATTTACATTAGCAGACGATACAGAAGAGGAGACCTCTGAATTTATGGAGGTTGATGTATGCTGGTTTGTATGATAGCTGACTTGATCAAATACAATGCCTGCTAGCGTGTCTGTCTCAGCATTAAACGCAACGCCGAGCGCTATGTATGAGACAGCAGAGGAGTTCATTCCGTTGCCTGTTATCCCGTTGTAATCAGCGTCGCCGATCGTTAGCGCACCAGTCTCGAAAACTCCAGCTGTCAATGTAGACGCATCTAGCCTCCACTCATTATAATTAGACGAGTCGGTGCCAAGCCTCAAAAATACATAACTAACATCTGTTAAATCGGGTATATAAAAAGAGCTCTGCAAAATATCATGCGGCGAAACATCCCCTAAATCCGTAGACGTTAGTGTTTTTTGTATACCCGCTAGCGCGGTATTTGCGGCTCCATTGACTTTATCAAATGTAAGCGCGAGAATACCCATCACGTGTTTTGTCGTGGTCGCCAGATTTAATGTATCATTACTTAAAGCGGACCAGCCCGTAGTGGCGCCGAGCTCATCAAAAATATGGTGAGCCTCAGCGTTAACGTGCAAAGAGCCCAACGAATCGATGGTCAAAGCGTCGTAATCACCATCCGAGGTGGACAAATGAACCTGGTCCTCCTGATGCTTGCCGAGTAGTAAGATACCTGTATCGGTAGCGCCGACAACGCTATCTATCGCTTTGCCTAGGCTTGCAGAAGTGGTGCCAGGAATAACGGATGTAACGTCTACATCACCAATATCTACTCCAGAGTTTGAAGACAACTTACCTATCGCATTTGCACCGGCTGGTAGCGCGCTGACTATATCAACCTGCATTTCTGAGCCACTAACAGCACCCGCAAGCGTTACTAAATCAGCGCTATCTACAGTAATCGAGCCATTATTATCATCAATACTAACAACTCCGGTTGAATCATTAGCAAGAGTGACACGCAAACATCCAGCCTCAGCGCCACCGCCTGTATTATCTCCGTAACTTGTATTAGCCTCTATTTGATCCAATACAGAATTATCTGTAGCGCTAAGATTAGCAGTTACCGTGCCATCTACTGTTATAGTATTACCGCCGTCTGCAATTGTTATGTCAGACGTTTGCGCCGCAATATTAACATCGAGATTACCGGCTAAATTATCGGTCCTGAGATCTACCGGAAGAGGAGCCGCTGTCGTTACTCGCGTTTGTGTATTGTCTGCACCATACGCGATTTTAACATATTGCCAATGCGCCGTGCCGTCGTCGTCCGTCTTTACAGTCGCGCCACCGCTGCCGCTTGAAAGCTCCACATTATCAACCATTACTGACCTACCCCCAATAAAAGTAACCTCGATCTCTGCCCCACTGCCGCCGCAGGATTATCGAGAGAAATACCAGAATATAAATTCAACATGTGAGACTTATCATCCGCATCTACTGTAGAATCAGCTTCAAAAAGCACGACCGAAGGCACCCACGAAAAGTTCAGCATAGAAAAACGTTTTGCTCTCGTATCTATAGCCATTTTTATGGACCACTTGCTTTTTCGTTAATTGTAGCCGTCGTCCCGTCGTCGCTTACCGTTGCCTTTTGATCCACTGTAGACGCATCATCAGCAAAAAGTGAATAAGTAGTGCTGGTCATAGTGGATTTATTACGCCAAGCTTTATAGAGATATCCAATTTTCGCTGCTAAAGAAACGGTTGCACCTGGTGCGCCTTGGCCAGGTTCCGCGAAAGTGTCTGCATTAATAACATCAAGCACTTCGGAATTAACCTCTGCTTTCATCGCCGAACTCATACCGCCCATATCTGTTAGCCCCGCTCCTGCAGCGCCGATGCGGGTAAAAGAATCTCCTGTTTGTGCAGTATGCCCGTTAAGATTATCCACATATCCTGCTCTAGTTGCTGTCCAATTTGACGCTAACGCAGCACTATCTGTGCCACGCATATCAGTATTAGCTGTTACTAAATCGCATAGCTGAATATCAGTAGCGCTCAAATCATTAGCTGTTGCCTTATTTTCGATATTACCCCAGTCTATCCCCGCCGCGCCCGTTGCTGTTACATCCAGCGTTCTTGACGCAACTGTAGGAGCTAATCTACTTGATATATCAGCATCCAGCCTCGAATCTAAATCTAAGCCGCCAGCGTCAGAAATTGGTAGCCCACCTGCTGCGTCCGCTGCCGCGTTAGGTAAAGCTGTAATCCCCAACCTAACAGAGTCTTGTGGATCATAATCGACTAACCCAATATAAGTTCCAATTACAATCATGCCGGTTACAGTACCGCCTATCATAACGCCCACCGCACCTGCCGCAACAGCTGCATCCTCCAAATCTAAACGGTAATAACCATCACCAATATGCTCTATACCACCATCCGCATGCGCTGTAGTAAGCGATGCTAAAGCCGCTTCCGTGATTGGAACTTTAGCAAGAGGTGTGCTACCTGGGTCAACGTCACGCCGATACCACAAATCGATCCCAGTACTATTGTGCTCAACTCCAGTTTCTGGCGTACCGTCAGTAGAGTCTATAATACGTATCACGCAAGATACATCAGTAGATCCAGATTTCAAAATCATAGCAGCACCAAATTTATTAAATTCAAATTAATCCTTAATACTTAATTTAGCTCATGCGGCGAAGAGATGCGGCCCTATCTGAAGTTGTTACAGCAACATTAGTCATAGCCTGATACAACTGATGAACTGCAACCATTGCATCTTTCAAATCTGTGGCCTTATCTATTTCGTCTTGTGTTGCTGTCGTTAAATCTGGATCACCTGCAAAAAGAAGATTAGCAAATCGGGTATCTGTACTGCCAGCCCAAGAATAAACTTCAAGCATATCCTGATAATTTTCCTCTGCACTAATTAAAGCAGTAAGAACATTATCACAAACACCCGAAACCCTATTACTCATAACTCCCCAAGTCTGTTCGCTAGAATGAGTCATTTAATTATTCCTCCATTAAATTGATTTAAGTTTGACATGATTATAGGCACAACCGAACCTGCACCGCCTGAATCTGATCTGATCTCTAGCGCTATGGCGTCTACATACTCATAAGTAGGAAGACTGGAATACTCAAGGTTGGGTGTAGTATCCTCAGCTGTATTATAAACTGCAATAACAGACAATGAATAAGTATCATCATCAATAAATCCTGTATAGCCGGAAGGGGTAGTCCAAGTAGCGCCGCCTTTACCGTAAAGCCCAAAACAGAAAGTTAGCGAGTCTGTCTGAAAAGAGGACAGAGTATCTATAGTTATAGGACTACCACCCCCTTGATAAGCCTCATATAGCGAACTGATTTGCTCTAAAACACTTTCCGGCGTTCCATCTGTTTTGCAACCTGAAATTTGAACTATATAAAACCCTGAACGAGTAATCATACCTGAACGATTAGCTGTAACTCTATCTGATGTAGGCGACGCGCCAACACGACCGACCCAAAGCCCAAGCCTTTTTGCCTGCCCACCCCAAGGGGAACCAGTTACCTCACTGAACGTAATATTCCAATTAGAGGCAGTCATAGAAGTAACCGAACCAGTGGAGCTTGAGTTAGCAACTATTACCAGAATAATATCATCTTCGGCAGGAGTAAAAGTGTCGCCAACGTCCCCAGTAGTACCTGAATAATTTATCTGGCCGTGTCCTCTACTTGTTACCGTACCGCCAAATGCCAAAGCCTTAAATCCTCTCTATAAAATTCTTTAAGATCATCTAAACGATATCTTTTATCATATTCAATATTACTACTTACATTAAACTTACCCAGTTTTCGCCCAGTACACCTGGAAAAGGTATCACCTATCGCTTTAAAACTATAAACAACGGTTGGTATAAATCTATCTTGATGTGTCACTAAATTTGCTTGAGGCGTCCAATGTGTGTCAGGTATCCTTAAAATGTAATCTACAAAACGTTCATAACTCCGAAGATCCGGCATTGTCGCTAACTGCGAGCCTGTTGTTTTCAAAAACCGCCAGCAAGAATACAATCTCTCAATCGGCTCTCTAATCCACATTACCCTTTTATCATAAAGCTCTGCCCTATGATTCGTTAGTCGATTACAACCAACAAGCGCCTCTGCTATCGAGGTTGAGGCCACTTTGTTAATACTAGCAACGATAGTTCTACCGTCCACCTCATACCAAATCATACAACTACGCTAACTCTCCAAGTGACTAAGCCGCTTCTCGAGTTTCGATATTCTCTCCTTGTACTGTTCATCTAACATATCAAAAAACCGCTTCAGCTCTAAAATTTTATCATGACAATCTAATTCCTGCTTTTTCGTCAGATCGCCCAAAGCCTTAATCTCTTTTTTAGCCCATCTCATAACCGTTTTTTCCGCAAACCCCCAACCCGCTGCCGCGCCCGTTGCAAATGCAACAGCTAACGCGCCGCCTGCTGGTCCTGCAAAATCTTCAAAATTAAACACAAAAAAAAACTCGCATAAACTTTTTTACAAAACTAATTATATACCATTTTTTGAGTGCTGCATTTTAAATAGCCGAAAGATCGACCGTTCTGTGTATACACAAATACGATCGAATGTCAAAAAAATCTGGTGTTAACAAAATTCGGGAATTTGAAACTTTAAGCCAAAAAAAGTTTTTTTTATTTTTTTTTTATTATGCAAAACCAATATTTTGTATATTATATATACAAAACAGCTATATTTTAAAATAAAAAAATAACTTTTTTAAATAGTTTTTTTGTTGTAACTTTTGTAATTCTGTTAACACTTCTTTGATTTTCCCATGTATATCAATGGCTTACGGCGTTACAAAAGTGTCACAAAAGTGTTACACTTTTCAGTTTTGTTAACGCCTAAAAAGTAACCATGCGATATCAATATAGTGGCCTGGTGTTACAGAATTAATTTCTGTAACATTTTTGTAACGCCATTTGCTCAATAAACATACCAAAAACACCCCCTTTTTGTACACTTATTGAACTTTTGTAACACCCGTAACATTTTTGTAACGCCTAAAAAAAAACCACCTCTCGGTGGTTTTTGATATTATGCACAAATTGTAATCTGCGATTTTATCTAAATTTGAACAAATAACGCCCTATAAACTCCTCCAGCTATGCCAAAACCCAGCCGCGTTGCGTCCCGAAACGTACACCGAAACGCATCGATTTTTTAGTCCAGCAGTGCCGGTCTTCCAAAACTCGCATAACTCGTTTTAATCGATTTGTTTCACCGACTGTTGGCCGTGTTATAAAAAGACAATCAGCCATGACCTCAGCCAAACAAACTTTATCTCTCGGGGCTGTAAGATTTGGAGAAGGTATTAACTCTGCGCTGTCGTATCTCCTAACCGCTGCCTCTTCTCTTAGCCACGCCTCAACGCGCCCTTCCCAGTCGTCAGACTCCCGCGCCGCATCTTGTAAACTAACTGCTATCTCTCTAGCTGCCGATGTTAGCTCGGTCTCTTCGTCGCCCTCAGCTCTGCTCCACGCCTCCGCCCAAATTTGTAGCCGTTCTGATTTCAGTTTTTCGTAATCCCAGAACTGCCCAGCTTTTAGCCCTGGTATAACTGGCCACCACCTCCTATTCCCCGTCGGATCTTTAAGATACTCACTTTTATTAGTAGTCCCAACAAAAACACACTGCTTAAAATAGCGCTCAGGCCTACGATCATATGCAAGCCGCACGCGTGTAAACGTGTCGGACATAAACTTCTTTTGCGCTTCCAGATCGCTAGCGTTCATAACTGATAGTTCACTGATTTCAGCCACCAGCGATCCGCTTAGACACTCCACAGCTCGTGCAGGCTCGATGCTGTCGAGCGTCGAGTAGTACTCGCCGAAAGCAAGCTCTATTATAAAAGTGGTTTTCCCGAGCCCTTGCGGCCCCTCGATAACCGGGGCATAATCAAATTTGTATCCAAGTTTTCGCTGTATGCGTCTACATCCTGCTATTAAAAAATTTTTGGCTATCTCTCTGTAATAAATGTTATCTTCAGTTTTCCAGTAGTCTATAAAAAGTGTATCTAACCGCTCGACCCCATCCCATTCCACACCCCCAATCAAGTCTTTGATTGGATGAAATGAATTCTTCCTCGCAGCAAAATCGATAGCTCGATCCATTTTATCTACGCCAAAATCAACATCGTATTTTTCGCCCAGGTAATGCTGGTAAACTGTCGTGTCGTAGTCGCTCCACTCATCGCTACATTTTTTCACTACACGCGATGTAAACTCATTATATAAAGCCCTACCTTTTAGTACGGGGTCGTGAGTTGAAAGTATGTCTGCGTTAAATTGCGTGCTCTTGATTTTTCCTAGCTCGTTACGCTGTATTCTGGCTTGCCATTTTGAATTTTTTGAATCCTCGTCAACGATCGGCTCGTTATCATCAAATCCCAGCTCTTTAAATTCAACGGTTTTAACGGTTATCATCTGCCCCGCGACGTACTCGTTACCGTCGAGAAAATCAACCATTGCTCTAAAACTTGGTTTTTTTGTAGACTCCGTCGCCGTTGTGCTCCCGTCTTTACTCCCGAAAAGATGCAGTCTAACAAGGTCGAACGAGTTACATAGTTGCTGGCTCGCTGGGTCGCTCTCGTGATTTGAATACATAAAAGTATCGTTATATGTCACCGCACCGTTTACGCTGCTACCTCCCAGGAACGTGTATCGTCCGTTTTGCGTCGGCTCGTAAACGTCTTGTAAAAACTCAGATATAGCAGAATGTATATCATAAGCTCTGCAAAATGCTCCGACAATGTTATTTTTAGTTTTTGGGTCCGAAGCTTTTTCTAACCCCGTCCTAATTTTTGTTACCTGCCGCGACGACTTTGGCCACTTAGTAACATCTTTCCAGGCGCCCGCACCTCCGTAAAATTTATCTAAAAACTTATCTACTTGTAAAAGTTTCTGGTCCTCATGCTGATAATACCAGGCACCGTCTTGCGATTTCGAAGGCCAAAACATTAGCCTATTAATATCATATGTCGTATCATCAAAATGATCTATGCCCACTGTACCAGCAATTGCTCGCGCAATTGCTTGATATTCGTTAGACAGCATACACCTATCAGTATAAGCTATAAGCCTTAGCCGAGGCTCTTCTACGCTGTGCGAATGCGTGGAATGTACAGTGTAAGCAAAATCTAGTTTTTGGATTTTCTCATATATGTTGTCCTCTTTTTTTACGTGATCTAAATCCAAGGTTATTATCCAGCGCGATTGTATATTATCCTTCGCTCTACTTTTGTGCTTGACTGATGCACCCACGTAGCCGCCGTGATCCTTGCAAGTAGCGCGGCTCTCTCTGTCCATCGATTTATATTCTGTGAAAGTCTCATTTGTTAAAACTGGCTGCGAAAGCCTTTTTGATAGTTCTGATATTTTTATTATTTCATTTTTCCAAGTTTTAGAATCTACTCTTTTTCCTGTCGCTATAGTTATTGTTCCATCGTGCTCTAACAAAAATCCCTTTTGCTGCTCCACTCTCCACCCCCTGTTTACCTTATTTTCTGTTGAGTTTGTACTGTAAATACTCTAAATCTCTATCACTAATGCTGCGCTCTACGTTCTGTGCGCGCCATTTTGATACCGCGGATACACTCACACCCATAATTTGCGCGCAAGTCCTATTTGTTAGTGACGCTTGATTCATTAGCTGTACAAGCCTTAGCCTGTTTTTATCCCTCATCATATATCTTAAACCTCTTTTTTGCGGGTAGTTAATAACTATAGTTTCACCTTGTGAAACATTCAAACCAAAAAAAAACTCCAACTATCAGGCGTAGCTGCTATACTTATGGCATTGCTAATCACCCTGTGATCGGTTAACGGGAAAAGCAATGGATTGGGAGAGTGTTCACACATGGTCGCCAAACTTAGTTTAACACTCTCTCTCAATATCGCCGCTAACCCTTACATTTAGTCTCACTCTTTTTAATCAGATTTAGAACAGCCTCCTTTGTCTCCTTTTTTACGTAAACATCGTTTAGATTCAATCTTACCAGACCTTTTTTTTTAGCTTCCTGCTTTCGTCGGCTCCTAGTCCTCTGCATACTCTCTTTTGCTGAGAGTCTTTTTTTTTCCAGTCTATCATCTTCGCTTTCGCTTACCACACTCTCTCTCCTCATCGAATATAAAAACAATCCCCGCTGCCGGTACAACTGTTATAAAAACAATAACAGTTGCCGCGCTAAGACCCAATAAGCTAATAAATCTTCGGCATTTCTTCGCATCCATACATTGACTCCGCCTTCCTGATCCTCTGTTGTAGCTCTTTGTAAGCGTCTCGTACCGGTATTTCTTTCGGTTTCGGTGTATAGCCTCCATCTACAAAATAGGCCACCTCAATCCTTTTTTCAACCTCTACTATTTTCTCCACTTCTACCACCCTAGGCTCTAAGCATGCGCTTAGAGCCAGAGGTAGTACAAGCGCTGCGGCTACTCTCATTTAGATAATCCGCGCTTATCCATTGCGCCTATGTCCTGATCTCCGTGCCTGTACCGTATCGCCTTCACTTCGCTTTTTACCTCCTTGAGCACGTCGAGTGCCGTTTTTGTACTGTCTGTAGTGGCTACTGTGTTGTCTATAATTTTTAACACCTCTTTAAGCGCCGCGTTATATCCATATATAGTATGCTCGCCCATTTTTCACCTCATTAAAATTTCAAAATCAGTTTTTACTTTGTTGTTTACCTTGTGTGTGCAGTGATCGCCTATAATTATCGACGCTATCCAGATAATTACAGGCCCGACTACTGTAGACAGTAGCAGCAATGCTGCTACCGTCAGCACTGCGCCCAAAATCGGGGATGAATACATTAACCCCAGTGGACCGAAAAGTATAGTAAGCGCGAGACTTGCTCCCCTACTCTTGCCGTTAGCTTTTATGTAATCCTCTCTGCTGATCTTTTTACTCATAACAATTACTCTCCTTTTGTGAATTCGTTAAGTTTCATTTCGATGATTGGTCTTAGCGCTTTATAAAGCACTCCATGCTTATTGCTGCCATGCACCCTTTCGACTTTGTCGTAAAACTCGTCTATCGATCCGTGAAAGCACCCCCTTGATATAGTTATCTGATTATCAATTACGTACGCAAAGAGATATGCGTTTTTTGATCCGACGTTAGAAAACCCTATGTGATTTTCTGTTTCGATCACGCCGCCGTGAATTTCTCCTCGGTATATATCACCGTCGTAAATATAGCCGTCGTAAATATAGCCGCCGTAAATATTGCCGCCTGCAATCACTCCGCCGTGAATATGGCCGCCGTGAATCACTCCGCCGTGAATTTCTCCGTTGTTAATCTCGCCGCCGTGAATCAAACCGTCGTGAATCGTACCTCCGTAAATACTGCCGCCGTAAATCGTACCGCCTGTAATCTCGCCGCCGTAAATATAGCCGTCGTGAATCGTACCTCCGCGAATCGTACCTCCGTAAATATAGCCGCCGTGAATCGTACCGCCGTATATATCACCGCCGTGAATTTCTCCGTCGTGAATCGACGCCTCCCTAAAAACTACTGAGCCTTTATCGACCCAAGCGCCATTTTTTAGAGAGTCCAGGCTTTCCACGTAGCCGCCCATAGCACCCTTACTCACCCCCCAAAAGTCACTGACTGCGCGCACTTGATAAAGCACGCGCCCAGACTTTGTCATCGTGTTTTCTGATAGCTCTATATTCATATTGCCCCGTCCTATTCAACGATTATGTTATTCAGAGCCGAATATGGCTATCGGCTCATCCCCTATAGTGTACTTTTTCTTACGCGCACCGGATGCATAATAGTTCCAAAACGTAACGGTCCAGTAAAAAGAGATTACGCTCCTCTGCTTTTTATCGTTTCGTTTCCGTAAATGTGCTCACAGAAAGGGCATGTAACATCACACATTAACCTACCTCCTTTTGTTTATGCTTTCTCTTGATTATGCTTCCTGACTAGTGACGCTAAATCTCGCCAAATCTCGATCAATGTAGTTTTCTGCTGGGTTGCTACCAGACTTCGGCCATTTGGCCACAGTGATCGCATTTTACTATAGTGCCGTGGATGTGTCCCATGGATCCTAAGTCGCCATGATCGCATTTAGATGCGTATCTTTTTTTAGCGCTCGCTTTAGTTTTTGAGTGTGACGCCTTAGCTCTTTTAGCGTCGCTTTTTTCTATCTTTTCAACCAGCGCTTTAAATTTAGAAACAGATTTGTCGGTTATGTACCCCGTTTTTTTGTAGCTGTCATAACACATAGTTAGCCTCATCAGCTCTTTAAAATGTGTTTTTAAGATTGAATCTGTCAACTTGTACTCTAGCTCTGCTTTGCCAGCCGCGCCGAAGTTAATTTTCAAATCTGCCTCTTTAAACTGTAAATAGCTAGAGTGATACCGCCTTTCGCTTTTTGCTTCTTTGCAAAATTTCTCAAACTCTTTTTGAGAGTTGGGGACTGTATCTTCGTAGCAATACCACGTTTCCGTGTCTCTCTTTCCGTCACCTCTGACGTAAGACCATACGTCAGTGTCAAATACTCTTCTGCACTCCCCGCCGACAATACAGCCAAACGCGCCAATTGGCCTGTCAGCAACACAAATCTCTCCGCTCGTTTGCATGGCTTGCGTTAGTTGCTTTGACAGCGAAATAGGGTTTCTCTGTCCTCTGTACGCGCCTATTTCGTGAAATGCAGATATCATATATTTCTCTCCTTGGTTGCGTTGTTTGCTCTGATGTTTGTTATTATGCGCAACGAGTTGTTATATGTCAACTCGTTGTGCATAAAAAAAGTAAAAAAAAGGCCGCTTAAAAAACGACCTCTTCCTTATGTGCTGGTTAAAAAGTGACTGATTGTTTTTAGCTCTTATCTATCTCATGTCATCGCCGCCAACCTCAAAAAAGGCAGCCAAAAGCGCTAAGTCGTGCGCCCTTTCTTCAGCCTCTTTCTTGCTAGGGATAGAGTCAAACGTTAATAACATTTTTACGTCACTATGTAAAAGCTCGAGATACCTATCCGCACCCGCTGAAAATCCCTTTCTGTAATTTTTATTTACTCTCTCAGTCTCCAGGTGGAGCGCGTCCTCCCATATCCCCACACCAACTTCATAAAGTATAATATCAAATACCTCTCTATATTTTCTAACTAAATGTACAGCAAAAAACGCATTCATCAAATTGGATTTTTCTTTGTCGTTAATCATTTTTTTAAATACATTCTTTGTGTCATTGTCGGCTTTATTTATAAGTTCGTCAATCTCTCTGGAGAGGATACCCTCTTTTAAAAGATTATTAACATTATCACTCATATACATTAGTATCTTTTTATGTATTAACTTAAACATGATTCTACCCCTTTAATTTCCTTCGTTTGTGCGCTATAACTTCTGCCGCCATTAATATACACATACTTATGTATAGCGCGATACCTAGCTCAGCATAGCCATATTTTGTTGCATGCCAAGAAATAACTAACATAAACCATCCTGCTAGAATCGCGCTTAACTTCAAGCTTAGTCCTCCAATATTAATTTTCGGCATTCATCAGTGATCACCCATTTTCTGCCTACTTTCTCAAGCTCGCTGTTTTTTGACATATCTAAAATTATGTCTCTTACAGTCGACTCGCTGACCGAAAATGTATCTGACAACTTTTTATAGCTCCATCGATCACCGTTTATCTCGTGCGCTAAAATAGCGTGCCGTACAAGCGCGCACTTGTCGCGTTCAGCTCCTGTTTTGCGTTTAGCTACACGTTTTGTTCTACGCGTTGATACAGGCTCCTCTGCTACAGGCTCCTCTGCTACAGGCTCCTCTGCTACATCAGCTACAGGCTCCTCTGCTACAGGCTCCTCTGCTACATCAGCTACAGGCTCCTCTACTACAGGCTCCTCTTCTACTACATCAGCTACAGATTCACTACTATTTGCGCCAAATAGTAGTGAATCTGTAGCGTTCGCGCTATCAGTAGCGCCGACACTGTCGGCGCTTGTAGTGTATGCTGTAGCGCGTCTTACTTTCCCAAATTTACTACATTGCCGTTTAGGTCAAGCCTACCCGTGAAAAGGGCCCCCATACACAATTCATTACAGCACAGAACCACGGCTAAAAGGGTGCCGATTATCAGCCCCCAGGTTTCAGCGTTGAAAATATTTAGAGCAGCGAGCCAGCCGAGGATAGCGAAAGGGCCAACTTCGTACTCGCCCAGTTTCGCTATCAAGTTTTGGTAGTGTAGTCTAGCTATAGCTACGTCTTTTGTAGCGTCACTGATCCTTTCGCTCTGCATAGCAGAGTTTCCCATTTGATTGTTGGACATAAAAAAATCATCTTTTATATACGTTTTTGCTCTGTAAGCTTGTGCGTCAACAATCGCGAGCCGTGCTTCAGCTAGTGCTGGGTGTTTTTTCTCCTGCGCTGTCATAGCGTAATAGCCTAGGCCGGTCAAAATTGTAAAAAATATTAGTCCGTAGGTTGCAATGCTCTTACATAAATTAAGGGCAGAAGGGGATAGCCATCTTGAATAAATCAACGTTAGACATATTGTAGCTAACGCTATAGCTATAGCGTAAGTGTCAGACATAGCTTTGCCGAAAGTGTACGCAAACCAAAAAGAGACCCCAGCAGCAAGGATTGTTGCTAAAAATACGTAAGCTCTCATAAAACCGGTAGGTGATGACACTGTGTTTGTGTGTGTGCTATTATATGTATCTGTTGACATAACTTTTCTCTCCAGGTTGTGTTAACGAAGAGGCGCGGCCCATCCGCGTCTCTACTTTTATCGCTAGCGCGATTCTTTTAGGCTCTCAAAACATTTGTGTACGTTATCTGAATTTATCTTGAGTCCATTTAATTCAATCTCTGAATGCACCTTTTTAGCATCCAGTTTTAACTGTTTAATGTCGGCGTAAACGCATGGCATCATTGACACTATATCTAAAAAATCCTGAGTGCTGCCGCTTATTACTCCAACCGGCGTTACATGCTTTCCATCGGCTGTACGCTTAGGTACTTTTATTGTTCGTGGTCTTTTGTATTCTAGTCGCACTTTAGAGCCTCGATTAATTCGTTTTGATTTTCGGATTTACTGTTTAAAGCGCGCAGGACCCGCTCATCTATAAGTTCAATCTTTTTACCGTTCCGTTCGCACGTTGCAACGAGGTGTACAATCCTTACCGTGTTTTTTTGTCCCTGACGGTATACTCGCGTGTTGAACTGCTGGTATAACTCAAGCGACCAGTTAAGGCCAAACCAGACAATCATACTCCCGCCGAACTGAAGATTTAACCCGTGTCCCGCGCTAGCAGGGTGGGCCAGTAGCATTTTTATTTCTCCTCTATTCCAACTATCCACGCACTCGCCGTTCTTATCCATCACGACAGCGTTTGGAAAAGCTTCGGTGAGCCTCTCTTTGTCGCTCTTAAAGTTGTATGCAACCAGTATGTTCTCGCCGCTGTTATCTGACACAATCTCTTTTAGGGCGTCAATTTTAGCGTCGTGAACGACACTGTAAGAGCCGTTACTCTCATCTATATAGCATGCACCGTTGCATAGTTGCAGCAATTTACCCGCGAGCACTCCCGCATTAACTGCTGTTATATCTCCGCTGTTTAACTCCAAAAAAAACTCTTTCTCCAGCGTCGTGTAGTGCAGCATTGATGATATGCTCACGGGTACGCTGATAGTGTAGACAACTAGTTGCTGTAGATCAAGGTAATCTTTTGCTGTCATCGTTATGGCTATGTCTTCAATAGCGTCATATATCGCTTGACTTGATCCTGGTAGCATATTGTAGCCGTAGCCGTTAAAATCAGGCTGCATATATCTAGCTCTAAATGCTGTTATATTGTGTCCCAGCCTTGAACCGCCGTCTAGCAGATAAATTTGTGACCAAACGTCAGCTAGCGATTGAGGCGCAGGCGTGCCGGTTAACTGTATCATTCTTCGGATGTATTTGGATGCGCGTTTTAGCGCCTTAAAGCGTTTTGCTTGATGTGATTTAAAACAGCTGGATTCATCGATAACAACCATATCATATGGCCAGTCTTTCTTGTGTGTGTCAACAAGCCACTCCACGCATTCTTTATTAACTATCGTTATGTCTGATTTTTTAGATAGCGCCCTCACTCTTTTTGCTTTTTGGCCGGTCGCTATTGAGTATGTTAGATGCTTTAATTGCTCCCAATTTTCTATTTCTTTGTGCCATACAGTGTTAGCAACACGTAGGGGGGCGATTATCAAGACGCGCTTTATGTCTCCTATAGCAAGCAAATCGGCGCACGCTGTCAAAGTTGTTACTGTTTTCCCTAGCCCCATGTCTAACCATAGAGCTATTTTTTCAGTTTCTATAATCCGTCTGTAGCTCTGTACTTGGTAGTCGTGAAGGTTGGCTCTTGATAGCATAGGGGCTTAATAATCTTTCATATTGTAAAAATTAAAAACCTCTTCGCCTTCTTCAATATTATCAACGACGTAAACGGCAAACCCGGCTCGACGTATCATCCCTATTATTCGAGCTTGCAGGGCTGAAGGCCGCTTACCTGTTGCTTTAAACTCTATAAAAATAACAGCCCCCATTTTTAAGAAAATTCGATCCGGCACGCCCCTAAAACTCGGGCTGGAAAACTTAAAAGTTAACCATCCGAGTTTTTTAGCATACGCTGAGACCTTGCCCTCTATTATTGACTCGCGCATTTAAAAAGGAATGTCGTCAAGGTCGCCCGACGTTTTCCCTGCGGGGTCTCCGATGTCATCAAACTCGTCTGATACATCAGGAATATTGCTGAATGGCTCACCGTCTGAGTGAAATTGGACGCCATACAGGTTGCAGTTAACTCTTTTACCCCATTTATTATCTTGTATCCACGGCTGAATAATAGCGTTAACGTAGCATCCTGCATATATTACGTTATCATCTTCACATAGCTGCTCGCGCCTTGCGCCGACAATGTTTGGTCGGTCTGGATTGGCCGCTTTAAGACTGTAGCATCCCTCGTAACCGTCCCTGTCTTCTGCGTCTCCGTCTTGTATACACCATTTAAGCTTAGCGGGTAGTGGGTCTCCAAAATATGCGCTTGCTGCGTCGCCCAAAATCCTTCTAATCTCTTTTAGCTGATGGTCCGTTTTCGGTATTAAAAATGTTGCTTCGTATTTTGTTTCTACCCCCTCAAATTTCGCTTTTTTAAATAATGATGGGTAAGACAACCTAACCTTTTTTATCTGGAAACGTGCGGTACCTTCTTTTTTAGACATTCTGTTTTATCTCCTCAAAACTTCCGTTAATAATATTAATTTTAACCTCTTTCCTTTTGTCGTTTGATAGAGCCACGGCTGTTCCTATATCCGGATAAACAACAAAAGAAGAAAAGCCCAGTTCTTTAAACCTGTTTTTACCTATGATTTTTTCCGCCTTGCTTACGCTTATTAATTCCTTTTTATATGCTTTGTCGCCTATCTGGTTTTCTAAAGCCTCTTTTAATAAGTCGTCATCCTCAAAACGTCTAACCGCTCTACGCTTAACCAGCTTTACGTCTTCAAACTTGATGCCCATCTCAAGCGCGTTTTTTAGGCGCTCTTCGTTCGCTTTCAAAAAAGACTCGATAACCTTTTTGTCCTTAAAAACCGCCTCACTATATTCTAAGTCTGTCTTTCTGTCTTTTTCTATAGCGTCCTTGAATTTTACGCGCTGCTCTACGTATTTAGCCAGCTCTACGCATTCACCGCGTGCTCTGCACCAGTGACACCCTTTAGGAGAGGGCAGGGCGGGTGCGTCATCGCTGTATGTCTCCATAGCTCTCGTTGAGAAAAACTCTCGCCACAAAACAAAATCACTAGCCGCTTGTGTCCACGAGTCGACGTTGTTTTTCCTTGGCTGATATATATGCATCTTTATATAGCTAAAGTTTATCCAGGAAAAATACTGCATAGCACCTATAGCGTAAAGTAAAAGCTGGTAGTTCTCTCTCGCTTCTACGTGCTCACCTATGCCGTACTTTAAGTCTATAATGTGTAGCGTGTCGCCAGATATAACTACGCAGTCACACGTTCCGAACCCGTCGGGGACTACGTGAGCGTAGCATACGCGCAACTCATAAAAGCGCGCAGAACTCCCAACTCCATGACTGTATATATAGTCTATGTAGCCTTGAATGTGGTCCGCCATGTCGCTATCTACTACGTGATTGGCGACCTCTGTACCTATGTAATCGCGTGGGTCCAGCTTCTCAGGTAGGCATATTTCCGCTAGTTCGTGAGCGCAAGTGCCTTCTATTGATGCTGCGCTTGAGGTGTTAGGAATGTCTTTTTCGGCTGTGATAGAGTAGGGGCACCGCGCCCATCTGTGCGCGCTGCTCGCTGATAATCTCGCGTGCGCTGTCACTGTAAGGCCCTTAGCTTTGATTCAACTGACTTGAGGTGCTTTTTATCGAGCAGTTCAAATCTGTCAACATTGTAGTTTGATAGTATGTCAGTGATTTTTGATGAATTATTAACGTCTGAATGAACTAATTTTATCGCTATGTCTCTAACGGCCATGGAGGTTAGCTCTACTTCTGCCTCGGTGTTGCTAGGTAGGCTTGGAATGTTTTCCAGCTTTTCTTTTATATCTTCGATACATGCTATTAGATTACTTAATTCAGTTTCTAGCATTTGAAAAAAACCTTTTAAATTCTGGTTGAAACTAAATTGTAGCAACTAATCAGCAGTAGTAAAATTCTTTTACATTAAAAACTGGGCACGTTTTATAGCTTGAGAGGTCGTTATGACCGTAAACTATAGATGAGGGGTACGTCATAACTAATTTATCTAACAGATTTTTAAGTGAATGCATCTGGAGAAACGTAAAGTTAAAAGTAGGGTAGTAGGCATCATTTAACCCGCCGACTAACGCCACCCCTAACGAGTCCTCGTTATGTCCCGAGCAGTGGGCGCCCTCTACGCTCTCTGGCCTGCCTTTTTCTATCAGCCCGTTCCTAAGTATCACGTGATGGTAGCCGATATCAGACCAGCCTCGCCCGTTTGGTGGTTTAGCTGTATGCCACTGCCGGATGGTTTCGGCATCTACATTCATCGACGGTGTTGTCGCTGTGCAGTGTACGACTATTTTAGATATTTTTCTCATTTAAATCAGCCTCAAGTTTACGGGGTAGGCGGGGCAGGTGGGGTAGGTGGGGTAAAAGGTCCACGCTGCAACCGCCTGTCCTCGACCGACTCGCCTGCGCGTTTTACTGTGTTTTTCCATTTAAATTTCGACGGTGTTACTCCGTTGGGGGTAGCTCTAGTTATTGTGGCGTTATCTAAACGCAGGTAGTCATTGTGTAAAAGCTCGTTTATAGACTCATTAGAGTTTTTTAGTTCGCTAAGGTACAAGGTATCGGGCGGGTCAAGTATTATCACGGTATCGCTTTCGCTCATCGATGAAAAGGGATGTGGGATTATGTCCATATCGGCGTTTTTCATTGACATAGTTATTTCTACTTCATTAGTTACAATATCGCCCGTTAACTCATTTATGCTTTTTATATTTTTAAATTTTCTAATAATGCCGGCATCCAGTAATAATCTATCCGGCCTTATATCTGTTGGCCCATTATATGCCCACGGTGGAGTAATTGATGTTTGTATAGATACAATCTCTGAATTACTATTCAAAAGCACAAAGCAAAACAAAGGTATCTCACCATCTCCAATATCATACGGCCCCGAAGCAGTCACATATGTAGTCTCTGCGTAAATAACAGTGCCCACTGACTCTCCGATCGTTATATACGATGTATTGGTTGCTGTTATAGCATTACTATCCTGTCTTGTTGATGCCGAGCCGAACACGTCCATACCGGCACCAACGTGGAAGTTACCTGTGTATGAAGAATTAGACCGCGCTCTTGGAGAAAAACCGTACTTTCCAGCTGATGTAGTAAATTGAGCAAATGCTGAGCTGGTGCTATCTTCTTCCGAAGTAGTGTCAAGCTCGCTCTGATGCACAGCACCGGCTGCTATTTCAGATTGCCCTACGGCGCTTGACTGTATCATTGATGAAGATATAGTGTTTGCCGCTATACGAGCACCTGGTATTGATCCAGCGTTAAGGTTACTAGCGTTCTGATAATAGGTTCCGTGTTGCCCGTCTAGTAGGTCTGAATCAAGCCCGTTACCCGCACCAGTGTTAACATAAGCGTTATTTATTTTACCCGCGTTTATGTTGCTCGCGTTTCGATAATATGAACCTTGTTGCCCGTCTAGCAAGTCCGAATCAAGCCCCGATCCGCCACCATCGTTGCCTGAGTGCCACACCGTGGCGCCACTGGACACCTCACCCAACACGGTTTTTAATTTATCAACACAAGCCTTTATCTCTGCGCGTGCTTGCCCAGGATCGTCTGTTCCTGCGTCCAGGTGGGTTGTTGTTAGGTCATCTGTAGGCCAAACCATAGCTAATCCTATACTGTTATAAAACTGGTTTTGAAAGTGCTTATCGTTGCCGCTGAGCCGCTTGATTTTGTAACATTGATCTTTAGTTTAACATACTGCGCGGTTATTTCGGTAGCCGGGTTTATTGTTGTAAAACTCGAATAGCTAACTCCGTCGGTGCTGTGCGCTTCGCTGAATGTCACTGTGTCGCCGTTGTAATTGCTGCTTGAGTCTAGCTTGAAAGTGGTACTCGAACCAAGGTTGACCGGGTCATGTTCATAGGTCATATCCGACGCGCCCGAGCCGGCCCACTCGTTATAAGCGTCCCACGTCGTTAAACCGTCCCACGTCTGGGTTAGATCCGCCTCAAGTATTGCGCCGCTTATAAAGCAATCTGTTAGCGTTCCAGGCCATCCTTCAACGTGCGCATTAACAACTAGGAACGCCGCGCCTTCGCGTGGGTCGCTGATCGTTACTCGAACGCGCTTTTCATTTGTCGATTCATTGCCGCTGGTATCAACTGCCTTTATCGCAAAATCGTACGTCCCAGCAGTAAGTAAATTATTTTCCCACGGCGAAAACGTTAGAAGCCCGACCGGATGCAACAGGGTCATACTAGCCCACGCCGTGGAGGCCGTGGCGTGGTATTTTACGCGATAACCTGCCAAGTCAATATCCGGCGCCGTGTGCGTCCACTCATAAACCCTTGTTCTATCAGCCTGCTCCGAGACTTGGAACGTTGTAACATCGCTAGGCGCTTGAGTTTTACCAACCACTACGTGGCTTGTCGTGTCCCAATCACTGACCGCTCTAAAATTATTAACCGCTCTAACTCTTACGCTATAAGTGGCCCCATCTTCAACGCCTGTTATATACGCCTGTGTGGTTGTAGCACCAACCGCAGGCGCGCTGCTCAAATAGGTTGCATCGCCGTTTTTCCTAAACTGTATTTCATAATGGCTTATGAATTGATCAGCTGGTTGCGACCACTGTAAATTAATGCGCGACACGATCGAGCCATCACCGGCCTGTAAAAGGTCACTGGTGCCGCTTGTAACCGATGTTATTAGCGGATTAGATACGCTATATGGATCGGGCAAACTAGTATCTGGTTGCGCCTCTTCTTTGCCGGGCGTGGTGCTGTCATACGTCGAGCTATTCCACTCTATAAATACCGCACTCACTGATAGGTCATTGCTTACGGTCAGTTTAACGAGTTGAAATTGTTTGTTCGTCCAAGCTGGCGTTGTGTGGGTTATCTGGTAAATTCTACCTATTTCGGCGTAAATCCACTTGGGCGTTAGCATGCACTCGAACATTAAACCTTGTCGAGATTTTTTCAGATAGACCTCAGCCCAGCGCTTCACCCTGTCCGGGTCGTTGTCGGTTTTTAGCGAGACCTCTTTAATGTTCTCCAGCCCACCATCTTCTGTAACGTATGAGCTAACCACGTTAGTATAGATATAAGATTTACTGTCTTTATCTTTATTTACAAAAGCGACTTTGACCCCGTTATAACGTGACCGCCTTGACGGTTGTGATATTTTAATGCTATTCATCAAAATATCATCTTCATCTATTGTGCTCGTTATTGTCCGGTTGTTGTTTGTGCCGATCCACGGTACGTACTCCCCGTTTTGATACGTAACACCACCAAAAAACGCCTGACACATTTCTTTTAAATTCTTGAGTAGCGTGTTTTCGGTTTTGATAATTGCGTTTATTGAATACTCGTCAATAGTCCCCGAGTCGGCTGTATTGTCCGTAACGCTGGTATCTTGCGCGAGTCTATCGTCGGCATGATCGAAGTTTGTAGAGGGTATACTCAAGCCTGCGCCGTAAATCGCATTAGTAAGGTAGTCATATACTAACCAGCTAGGCGTCCAGCGCGGTGTCCCTCCGTCGTCATACCATCGCCCGTCAATGTCTGCCGTTACCACTGGAAAGCGCTTAAATTTTTCTTCGTCATAAAGTATTTTCAGGTGGGTGTAAGCAATACCGCGCAACCGATGGTTGCTAGTCCATCCGATACCGCCAAAGGCGTTTATTAAGTCTGTGTCGGCAGCTTGACCGCTTTCACCCTTGTATTCAGTCTTCGTTATTAATCCGCTGTAGTAGCTATCAGTGGTCGCTATGTCGTTAATATAAACGGTATTGAATGCCGAGATTTCGCCTTCACAAAACACACTAACCAAATGCAAATACTCATTGCTGGTGCCGCTAACCCCTGTGAAAACAGTAACGCCTTTTACCAATACGCCGCGCCCGTAAACAACAGGTAGTTTTTTAGTGTTGGTTGTTATGTTCTCTTTAACTTTATCATTATCCGATATGTAAACATCATCTTCTGGAGTGGTAATAACCTCATCATCAACACCGTCAAAAATAGTATTCTGTATTATTAAGCTTTCCGGTTCTAAGTCCGGTATGGATTGACTGACACGCTCTATTTCAGATTGTAAAGACGCTGTTTCAGACATCCTCAGTACCCCACTTTAAATCACTGACCGTTTCCGCAGCGTACTGTAGGCCACGGTCACCTGGGTAGTAGTATTGCTGGTCCTCGTCGTTTATGCGACGACCAGACTTACGGTTAAAAACACTCCAATGATTGGCGGTTTTCAAAGATATCGTGCTTTTACTGTCGGGCGTCTCGCTGATCGAAAACGTATCAATAAAGCCGCTGTATAGTTTCAACGGGTTACTGTTGGGAGAATTGTCGTAAAAATCACCCGCGCTATCTATGTAACCAAAATAAATATTAACCACTTTGTTGGTAACCGACGAACCCAAAAAGGTTGAAATAAACGATTGATCAACACCCGATAAATTGATGGTTACACTTGACGCTGTCATGTTGGCGTTTTCGGTTATTCTACCAATGCTGAGCAAGTGGCCCAAACGTAAATAGGTGTTACCGCTGTAAACAATATCCTTGTAGGCGCTAGTCATATAGACTGGTGTGTCTAACATTAAATCAATCAGATGGAAGGATTGATAAGCGCTGTAATTAGCCGGCTCATTCGTCTCTCGGCCATACTTGGATATACCCATCAGGTTAACGACTCCACAAGGCTAAATTTAAGGCCAGCCACTTTGTTATCCTGCCTAACAAAACCTATCTTTTTGTCATCTAAGGCGCAAGTAAACGCGACATTGTTGTAAGTAAAGGCCGCTGCCGCGCCAGGTGTTTTCCTCAACGCTGGCTCGAATTTAATAACCATCTTATTGGCAGTGGTTCCCGCGCCCTCTGTAGTATCCTCTGTACACATGTAGACTTTTTCGTCGCCTGCAAGGGTGAACACGTCGCCCGCCTTGAACGTCGTACCGGTACCAACCACGTCAATTATGATTTCGTTATCATTAACGGTACTGCTGTAAACGGTGGAGCCTGTTATTGTACCTATCGGCGCATCGTGCGTAATAAATGGCGCTGTGAAAGTGCTAGAACGCCCCTTTTGACTAACTAGGAATCCGTATAGCGCTTGGTAATCTGCACGCTCCATCTTGTCTATATCAACCGTTATTTTCCAAACGTGAGCGCCCACGTTGCGTGCCTGCCTAACGCCGCTTTGCGACATACTAACCATTGTTGGTTGTTCGCTTGTTAGTTCAAACGATCTTACGCTATAACTGTTTAAATCCAAATTGCCAGACATAAATTACCCCAGCGGCCCCGCTCGGCCACGATCAGTGTAGGCGTTTTGTATTATGGAAATGATAATATTCTGATTATCAACTATGTAATCTGTAGCTGATCTCGAATCTAAAGCGCTGATATTAAAATTTACAGTAAGCTCACCGCTGCCAAGGCCATTATCAATGGCTTGCGATAACTTTTTATTATCTTCTTTTTTAACAACACGCTCCCCACGCTCAAGAAGAAAAGTACCCGTCCTTGGAACAAAGTCAAGGCCGTCATGAGCCTGACCTTGGAATTTTTGAGCGCGTATCTGATCCACATTGGCCTTACCCGCCGCTATTGCTGCCGCTGCCGCAACTACCGCCAACTTAGGCCCAACAAACGGTATACCAACCATAGCTTTATATGCTGAGGTTGCTGAGTTGTAAGTATTTATCAAAGTTTCTGCTATCGATAAACCCTTGGTTATTTCAAACATTTTTTTAGATTGACCAGCGAAAGCGCCAGTTATTGTGCTTAAATCTTTTACTACAAACGCGGTTTTTTGAGCCGATGTTGCTTTCTCGTACTCATTTCTTTTTTGTATATGCTCAGCGTGAACACCATCAAGAATCATTTGATGCTCAATAGTGGCATCCTGAATAGCTGCGTACTTGCCGGTTAAGTCATCTATCGCACGCTCTTCAATTAGCGCGGGAAGACTCAAATCTGTAACCGCCTGTATATCCTCCGATAAGGTTACTATTGAGTCCTGGTATTTTCGGACCATGTTTAACCTTGCACTATCCGCTGTCGTTTTCTCGCGCTCCAGCTCGCGCTCATCTGCTGCCTTGGCCAGATTGAGCTGATGAATCCTTAACTGTTCCGCCGAGGCTGCACGCCTAAATTCTGTCTGCCTTTTTATCTCGTTTTGATTTTTTACTATCTCTTCCCGTTCGCTTTTCAGGCTTGAAAGGTTCCTCCTCAAACGCTGCCCTCTAGACTTTTCTCCGCCTGCTATTCTTGAATCTAAATCAGATATTTTTGAATCAAGCTCTTCAAGCGATTTTACAGAAGTTCCAGCAGCATCAGGGATAGCAAACGCTAGAAAATTGAAAAACTTTGTTAACGGCTTAGCCACAACAGATGATATCTTTATTTTCAAGCCATCAAAAGCAGTATCTAAATTTGTTAAAGAGTCATTAAAGCTGGCAAAATCTGTTGCGGCTTGAGTGCTAAGCGTGCCGCCGAGCCGGTCGGATTCGCGCATTAAGCCTCTTATAGCTTCGCTACCGCCTTCCATCGCTCTAATCATTTTGACGCCGCCAGAATCAAACAATTTGAACGCAATCCTGACTTTTTCGGATGGATTTTCTACGCCATCCATAGCATCAGAAAGCTTTAAAAACTGCTCATCAGGAGATAATTTTTTAAGCGAATCTATCGACACGCCGAGCGCGTCTAACGCGCCAACGGCCTCACCTTTACCAGTTGCCGCGACTTCTGCCAGCCTGCGCTCCATTCGCTGAAGCGAAGCGTTGAACTCTGTAGACTTTATACCGGACCGCTCCGCCACAAACTGAAACCGCGACAGCTGCTCAACAGTCAACCCTAGCTGACCAGCCATTTTACCTAGTTCATCTTTTGCTGCCGCTGTCTCTTTTGTTAGCTCAAATACTTTAGCAACGCCTACAGCCGCGCCAAACGCTATCAGCCCTTTTTTAGCAGAGCCTATGGATTTATTTAATCCTGAAAAGTTTTTCTTAGCTGAATCTACAGCACGCCGTGTATCATCTTTTGCCGCTATTCGGAATTCTTGTTTAGGCACCGGTCTATGAACCCCATAATTTCTAAATACAAGTTAGGTTGTTTACTGTATCCGCCGCCGCGGTACAGTACGCCGTTTTTATAGTGTCCATACATCGAAATAAAACCTCTATCTGTCGCAGTGATATCAGGTAAAAAACAACTGTTCGACTCAACCTTAACGCCGCCTGCCTCATATGCGAACATAGGGAAATCTGCCGGCCCGTTACTGTCCGAAAACCTGTTGCACCGCTTACCCCAATCACATGCCCCGCAATCAAAACGCTCTGGGTGCCGATATACAGCAAGCGCCGCGACTACTTTTTTATAACGTCATCTCCCGCCTTGCTGGCCTCTATAATTTTGTAAGCAAGCTCCGTCCTGACACCAGGTGGGATATAGCCAAAATTTTCACGCAAGAATGGGTGCGTAAAGTTTTTCCACCCTATAAGACCATATTTAAGCGTTTTAACTATGCCGTTATGAGTAAAAACAAGGTCGTCACAATCCACGCGCAAATCAAAAAGAACGTCACTGTACGCTTCACTATCAAGCCCCTTAAGCCTAAAAATGGTAGGGTCGCTTACATCATCTTTGCACGTGTAATCAAATGGTCCTAAAGGTGTATGAGCATTTATAGCCATTCTATTTTCCTAATTAAATTAAAATTAATTGAAAGTGATTGTCAAATCATCGTCACCGTTTGACGTGTTTTCAACTGATGCATAGCTAATTTCTAGCATTCGTTGGCCTTCTCTGTCGCCCTCACTTATGCCGGTTATATATGACTTAGGCATGCTGAACGCAACCTGGTTACCGCCAGCCGTGCCGATATCAAAAGAGATAGCGCCAAGTGTGCCGCCCTCCCACTGACTGTAGAAATCAATCGTTGCATCTAGGACATCGAGCGGGTCGAACGTTCCAGTGATTTTTCTACTCGTAATAAGTATCTCGCCGTAGCCGTTGGACTCGTTCATGTTTTTGGGCTTTGAAATCTCTAGCCCCATATCCAACGCAAAGTTTTCTAAGGAAAGATTTGATGAACCCTCACCCGCCCAGTCAAAACCGCTAGAAAGTATGGCAGGCGGAACGCTAGAATCATAAGTTGGCGATATAATAGCTGAGTCCGTTATAGTACCGTCATGCCCCGTAAACGTAAACGACGCCAACAAAAGCCCACCCGCTGAACCAGCAAATGAAACAGACCCACGCGCCCCGAACAATTTTTTTAATTTACCGTCTTGATAGTAGAGTATAGTAAGCGAGTCAAAACCAGTAGAAACAGGTTCATAGACTACGCTAGTAGATGCGTTAACCGTTTCAGCAAAACCACAACCCTTCAGCAGAGTGCCTATTTCAGGCGCGGTATCTACAGTGCCCGAATGCTTAACCTCTACGTCAAAAGATATAGTTGCTAAGCGTCCGCCAAAAATATCTTGGAACGGTGCAAGCGAGCCTTTAACACCCGACGAACGCTCTATCATGTTCGCCTCGCTTCCGTATGTCGGATTTAAAACATATATAGCATCACTAGCACCTGGGCTAGAATCCGTCCTGTAAGTGGTTTCGACTTTCGCCGCCACAACTTCACGCCTTGTCAACATAACATTTTACCTCAATTTTCTGGATTAATACGATCACGTCTATACAAAACATCATAGCTTAAAATCTGCATTGCTCGCGGCTGATTACCTTCGATTATTTCTGGCTCTGCCGCCTCGGCCTCGTCTGTATCGATTACAAAAGAGAGACCTAAACTGTGATCAGTGAGCAGTTTTACATTAATATCTTTCCTAATACCGGATAAAGCCGTCTCGAAATCATTCGAAGACTCATCAACAAAAACTACGAGGTTAACGCGCAGAAGACTATCAACAAAAGCGTTACCATATTCTGATTGCTTCGAATCAACGCCTTGCCGCACAATAACAAAAGGAACCTGATCAGATTCTAGAGCGTAAAACCTAGAGCGCTCAGCCGTTACGCCTGAAATTGTGTTTATACTGGTATTGATTGATGAAAGTATCTGCTCTGCTTTATGAGCCATTTTGAAGCACCAATTTAATTAACTTTTCTTCATCTCTAACTAAGTTTTTAACTGTATATGTAGAGCCATTTATAGTCAGAACCGTTCCACGTGGAACCAAGGAAACGTCACTTTGCTTAATTAAAAAAGTAGGCTCATTAGATATAAAGTCATCTTGTTGGACAGGCTCTATATCGAATATACCCACGACATTTGTAACACCGTCAGACTTGACCGCATTAACTGCGAAATCATCAGTATTAAAAAATACGCTCAAGTCTTCAGAGAATGCCATAATTATCTTTTTACCGAGCCTTGTTGGCTAGAAAGTTTCGGCGCCGAAGTCTCCTCCGCAGCCCCTATATCTATCGCCTCGGCGGCTATCGAACTAGGCAAGTATCGGACCTGGCCCTTTATATAAGTGGCACCTTTTTTACCGCGCACCTGAAAACCTGCTGTAAATTTTACCCACATATCTATATCCCCTTATTCCATTTTAAGCAATAGAGGGGCGCGCCCCTCTATTTAGTTTTACATTTAAAGCAAAGCTTTAACGCTTAAACCGTGATTGCGTCAAGCATTGCGCTAAAACTTTCAGGATGCCTTACAGCCATATCACAATCCTGATGCGCGACAACGCGAACCACTCCCGTCGTAGACGCTGTGTAAGGGTCTACTAAAATGTCCAACCCTGACCAAAAACCAACTAAAAGATCGGCGAAATTACCAAAAATAATCGCGCTAAGATTGGTGCCCGAACCTTTAGTTAAATTACTTGGAACGTTATTAGTAATCATAGTACCGTAGCCGTTAATAAGCGAGGAGTTGTTAGCCCAAACCATTTCAGGTGCCCCCGCCTCTATCCGCGTTTTTTTCAGCTTGCCGCGAGCCTTTGCATTTGCGAGATACATTAGCGACCCGATATCGGCATTGTCCTGTGAAACCTCAGTCTCTAAATCTACGATATGATCCCACGACGGTGCAAGCCCGTCAGTGCCTCCGGCAACATCACCGATGCCGGTTACATTCATAATGCCTTCAGGCTCACTACCAGAACCTGAACCGTTAATACATACTCGGTCAATCTCGATAGCGAGTACACGTGCAAGCTCGTTACGAATGAAAACCTCTATATCAATAGACGACTGCAAAAATAATTTTCTTGAGAAGTCGGTGAACCCACCAAGTGTTTCAGGCGACAATGAGACCTGGTCGAATGCTCCTTGAGATTCCGTTACCGCAACAGATTCCGCTACCCAGTATGCCGTACCCTCACCTGTTTGACGCGGAATAGCTATATTACCTGTCAAGCCATTAAAAACAGTACTATTTTGAACAACCGCCGTTCTATTTCGCAAAACATCAATAAAACTAGACGCAAGTAAATTAGTTGCTACTGTATGACCACCCTCCGTGCTCGTTCCAACAGTCTGATCACGTTTAGATAAAACATCGTAAGGCACCATTAAGCCTTGGGGGTCTTTTTTGTATTTTTCAGCAGCAGCACGCGAACATTCAAATTCAAAAGCGGCCCGTTCTTGTAGCCTCCGATCCTGTGGATTAGCAAGTGCGGCTAAAGCGCGACAAAAAGAAAATGATTTCATTTCCTTTTCATTCATTCCGATCTCTGGGCCCTCTGCCTTAGTTACCCCAGAACCGCCGCGCTCGCTTAAATCATCTAATAGGCGAGATTGAAAATCGGAAACATTCCAACCCTCATCGACCGCCTTATCTGCTAACTCTGTATTATCAAACTTTCGACCAAAAGCGGCAATCTGCTTGATCCTATCAACCTCTTTTTTTCGCGCTTCGTTCGCGATAACCTGCACGTCCACTTTATCGCCTACCACAGCTTCTTCAGAAACTTTTTTATTACCCGACATTTTTTCACCCTCTTGATTTATTGAACGACCGACACCCGCCCCTACATTGTCTGCGGGTATACTTACTATTGATATTTCGAAAGGCTCCCAATCATCGACCCTGTAAACATCCCCAGACTCGTCGCTTTTCTCTAATACAATACTATGCACGCGATAACCTACACTGATTTTTCGGCGTATCCCGTCCCGAATATCCGTTAAAATCTCGTCAGCGTGCCCACTTCTGCTGAATCTAAGAACGGCTCTACCTTTCCTGTCTCCATCGATCCTAGCATTTTCCACAACCCCGACTTGATCGTCTGAATCGTGGCCCAAAAGAACCGGCGCGCCATCTTTTAAGCGTTCCAGCCTAACAGATTTCGCGCCGTGATCTAGTATTTCGTAGCCGTAATATCTCTCACAAGGTTCCTCGCTAGAAAATGCAACATCAACCAACCTGTCATCTTCCTCGCCCTCAACTTTTTTCGCTTCGCGAATCTCTATTTTAAGAGTTCGCGTCACCATCTCCGCCTTGATCTGATCCAAATTGACCGTCACCATTACCCAACACCTCTTCTGATTTTATACCCAATTCCTGCATGATTTCCTTATCACGCGCAATTTCATTGTAAACCTGTTCAGGATCTCGCCCTCGGTCCCTAATCACCTCAGAAATAGACGCCGCATTCATCGATACGAGCGACTCGTTAGCCTTTGAGTCTTTCAACGGATCAACCCACGCCCACCTTCGAGGCATCCAGCGGGGGGAATTATAACGATCAAACCTAGTGATATTTAACGCCTTGCCTTTTACTTTTATATTAGACGTTAAAAGCGCCATCCTCAACCAATCCTCAAAAACATCCAACAAAAAAGACTCGATTAGAAATTCTTGAAGTTCTTTCCACATTTCCCGATCTTCAAGAACCCCAGCCCTGATACTTGAAAAATTAACGCCTTCGAGGTCATTTGCTAACGTGTTGTAAGAGATGCCTAATCCGCTTGCAGCACCACGCAGACAGGCTTTCGTGAACTCTGCATACTGGCTATGCGGATAATCTGGATTAAACGCTGAAAAACCGTAGCCATCAGGCAACACTTCAAAAGTTCCTGGATCGGCATCAGTTACAAGGCTTCCATCGCTTTGTTCTTCCCCAGTGTACTCCCCTGCCTCTTCTCCGCGTGTAAAAAACCCCATTTTAGATGCACCAACTCGTGCATTAACTACCGCTGCGTGCTCATAACCAGCCAAGTTTTTAAGGCGATTTAACGCTGAAGCTGTCCAAGGCACGCCCCGTTTTTGTTGAACTAAATCTGGAATAAAGAGATGGATAATCAGATCCGCAGGTATACGCTTGCGCTCGCGCCTGAACTCGACGTTTACGCCCCTATCATGATGCCGATCAAGCAAATGATACGCAACTGGTTTACCGTACTCGCTGTACTCGATCCCCATATAGACAAAATTCCCACCATCAAGCTCCTGATCAAAAGTTACATCAAGTAACTCAGGATCAAGTAGCTGAAGCTGATATCCGTATTTTCCAGCATCACGGCCAAAAACTTTACGCGCCAAAAATTCACCGTCAACGGCCATACCAGACATAACTAAACGCTGAATATCAGCAAAACCCACAGAACCGCACACGTCACAATTGCCTTTTCTGGACCAGTCCCTGAACGCACGCTCAATAGCTTCACTGGCTAAAGGGTCGCCTGATCCGTCACTGTTTCTAACGTCGACCTGTAAAGTTACGCCTTTAGGCCCGACAACATTAGATCGCACCGACTTAACAAAACGTTTTACATAATCATTATTATTAGCCTGCTCACGACTCCGCGCACGCATTGCGGAAAGATTTAACCGTATAGCCTGATTAACCGGCATGGGCTGAGTGCTCCACCCATCAGTTAACAAATCAGTTTTACCGGCGTTATAATTACGGACGTAAACCTTTTTTTTAGGCTCCGCCTTCGTTTCTTCAACCTGCTTTTTTTTAAAAAAACCAAACATTAAAAACGCACCCTTACAATATTAGACTTACCCGCGCCGCCTTTAATTCTCTCGGCCTGAACCTCTTGCCTGTATAGCGCCGAGTAGTGGCTATGAAACTGTATCAACTCTGTTAGAGGGATTTTTGATATAGAACGACCGTTGATCGAATAGCTCAGTTGGTCATTGGTCGCCCTACCTTGCATTGTAGCCTCTAGCGCGTCCAATGTCTTCTTAACATGCGAACGAGTATCTACAGCCCCGCGCGTAAGGTCTGGCAATATTTTTATTGTGCCATTGCCGACGGTGTACCGACCAGAGCCGCTTGTTATATACGCCTGGTAGCTGTACGTGCCAGCAGTCCATGTTTGGGTAACCGACGCCGCAACAAAAGCTAAAAAATACCCGTCTCCGTTATCAGTACAAACAATAGAATAAATATGATTACCTGTTACCAGTGTATATGTTAGCGTGTCGTTCGTCGGGTCGTAGTCATCAAGCCACTTTTTAAACGTGAGTGTGTCGCCTAGCCTAAATTCTGTTGGCTCGACCTTCGGGATCTCTGCTGCCATCTTTACCAACTCGACGCAAAACCGCGCCGCCTCCTCACGTTTGAGCGCTTCGCTCTTTTATTAACAATCTTATCTAACGGCCTCGTATCTTTCGCCGTTTCCGCCGCCTCCGCCGTTTCCGACGTTTCTTTCTCTTCAGCTTGTCCGAAGCTCCGGTCTGTCACCAACGCAGACCAAACTGGATTCAAAATTTTAAGCGCTGCGAACGCATATACTCTACAATCTAACGCTTCGTTACGAGCATTGGAAGGCTTGCTCCAACTCCTAACCGCCTGCCCTTGCTTATAACGTGTAACCAGCTTTTCGGCTGTTAGCTGTTTAAAATAATCCGCGTCCCGTTCTTCTGGAAAATGACAATAACCTGGCGCACTAGGCTCGGATAGCTGGAGCCTCCGCATAACAGTAAGCTTAACACCGTCAACGCCGACAATATATAGCTCCACTTTTCGCTTTTCGCGCCCTGATGCCCGCCTGTAAGGGCTTGAGACTATCGGCAAACCTTCCCCGCCGCGCCCTTTTATAGCAAAAATACGATTTTTACGCCGCGTTTTACAGTAGTCATACACACGGCTTGTATGATGCCCACCGGAATCCACGCAGGCACTAGCTATCTGATAAACACCATACTTACCATTATATGTTCCATTTAAAAAATGATCCAATTCTTTCCAAATTCCTTCACCTGGATTGTCTGATGGGTCGCCGTAAATCACCCTATAATCTATATTAGCACTTCTTTCTTCATCGTCCCACGCTACCACCTCAATTTCTAACCGGTCGTCTTGGACGTCAACTCCAGCAGTCAAAACCCAAAAGTCATCTGGAACCTGATAATCGTATTTCTCGCGCCGCGCAAATAACTCATGATCATTTGCGCTCTCGCCCTCCTCCTCCCACGTTTCAGCGAGCGATACATTGACAAAACTCTGTAAATCACCACTTTGCTTTTTATCAATAAAACTCTGGACTATATCACGCCACCGACGAAAAGGAGAATACAGCTCGTTAAGATGAAATCCAGCATGCCCCTTGAAAGGCTTTTCCGACCTCCATTCTCCTTTTTTTAGAGCCACTATTTTATCACTATCAGTAATATGATACTCACAACCTACGCATTGATAGTAAGCCGTTGTAGGATCATGATCGCCCAACTCATCCTTGACCCACTTAACGTTACCCCATTTTAGTATTTGCATTGTATAACAACTGGGACAAGGTATATAAAACCTACGCTGATCGCTTGCATCAAAGCTTTTCTCTATTCTTGAGATGCCCTTTATAGTGGGAGTGCTCGTTTCGATAAGTTTTCTAGCATCGCCGAAAGTTGCTGAACGCTGCCAAAGCAGTTGAACAGGATCACCTTCAGCATTAAATTCATAACCATCGATTTCATCGCACAAAATAACAGGAGCTGACCGCCCGCGCTGAGTATTTGGCGAACCACTCCACGAAAACATCAAATACCCACCAGGATACCCCTTCATCGTTTTATTATTAACACCATCCCGACTCCTGGGTTTTGCAACACGCTCTGTTAGAGCTGGCGTCTCATTGATTAAAGGTGTTAGCTTGGCCTCAATCCACGTATTTAAATCTGTTTGAGTAGGATGCATAACCATTATCGACTTAGGATCCTGATGAATATAATAGCCGATAGTGTTATTGATAAGACCGTCGGTTTTACCAGTTTGCGCGCCCCACATTAAAGTTATCCTCTGGACCGAGGGGTCCGAAACAAGGTCCATAGGCTCACGCTGATAAGGGACCCTGGTAGTACGCCACTTTCCAGGCTCCGCGTTAGCTTGAGATATTACCCGATATTCATCAGCCCACTCACTAACAGTTAATTTCGGTGGGGGCATCAGGTACGATACCGCATTCCTGAGCCGCCTCCGCAATACTGCCGCGCTCTGTGATAAATCTATTTTTGATACTGTCAAATACAGCCCCTATTTCTTCGCTAAGAATCTTTGCCATCGCCTCGGGCGACTCATTTACCAAAACAGGAGGTAGCCGTTTAGGGATTTGTGAAAATTGAGTCTTAATAATTATATAATCCTCAACTACCGATTTAACAACCTCGTCAATCTCAACATACAACCCAAGCTCCTTACCCGCCTTCAGTTCCGCCAGCTCAGCATCCGCCGCAGCTTTTCGTTTTTTACTGTCTTCTAGACCGCTACTTTTTAACTTCTCGCGATCCCTAGACCAATTTATTACAGCAGACGTTTCGAATTCCCATTCCTTTCCGCGTCCACCTTTTTGATTAAACGGGCAACCGCTGCGTAAATGCTCATCAAAAGTACGCATAGTTATACCCAATATCTGTGCCATCTCCGCCTTATTCACAATTTTCAATTTTAGACCCACACGTTTTTTTAAAAATAAACAACATGTTAATATTAGACTATATAACCAGCATATGAGTTTAATTCATAATGATTGGTCAAGGTATAACCAATTGCGTAAAATCCACCCAGAATGTGGAACAGGCGCTCGCGGAACTACCA
>Ga0208767_1000397_pt1 | contig 35030 bp, 42 predicted proteins | sample VirMetDEL_Mar_21_FD_184514 | JGI IMG/M metagenome (GOLD analysis project Ga0208767, IMG submission 184514) | Aqueous microbial communities from the Delaware River and Bay under freshwater to marine salinity gradient to study organic matter... | ecosystem: Environmental > Aquatic > Marine >... | reverse complement strand
TTCTCTGTACAATCTGCCCTTACTCACTATAGCTCACATGACGATGATCGTTTTGCCTTGACAAAGGCTGGCGATGGTGCTACGTTGTATAAACGCAGCGAACAGGTCACTAAGTGGCTTTCTTCTAATGTGTGGAAGAACTTTGTTGAGGACTTGTCTGTAGCTGCGTAACCCTAACAAAAGGAAAGGCTATGCCTAGATACAACTACAAGAAACATTCAGAAATTCCTGCTTACATGAGGGACTATCTTCTAAATGTGTCAAATTCAGACAACATTGAAAATGTTTCTCTGGAAGAAATCAACGGATTTCTGAATGGTCTGGAAGAATGGGAACGGGAAGTACAATTGACTGAACCTGTCAGGCGTATGAACCGTAAGATTCTTAACTAGAGAATAAAGTAGGGTCAGTTAAACGCTGGCCCTACTTCTTCTCAGGAGAATAATAGGCAGTCACCTGTTTTACAATGCGTATTGATCGACACGTAAATACTCTGCTTCGTGTAGCGGAAGCTATTGAGGAACCTGTCAAGTGTTTCCGTTTGGCAGCAGGTATTATCTACAAAAATACTATTGTAGGTATAGGAGTAAATCAGTATAAGACTGATCCTTTTCAGGCTAAGTACGGTAGCAACGACAAGGCGATTTATCTTCATGCAGAGATTGCTGCCATAAAGAACAGCCTACGTCAGATGGACGTTGACGATTTTAGAAAATCCACACTGATAGTTGTACGTGTAAAAAGAAAACACTTGACAGGACCATTCATACCTGCCATATCTAAGCCGTGTAAAGGATGCCAGCGTTGTATCGCAGAGTTTGATATACGTAACGTCATCTACACTGGTGAAGACGGTAACGTCCATTACTTGTAAGGAGAAAGGAAGTTATGAAAGAAAAAACAGAATCTAAGCTAACGATACCATTAGACATTTTCCCTTCCCTTACAGAAAAAGGTATTCATTATTCTGTATGGGTAGGCGACGAAGAATGTGGCACAGGTTTTTGTCCCTATGAAAATCTTGTTGACGATTTTTTTGATATGCACACCGTATATACAAATACTCCTTACCTTTCTTCTTCGTCAGAAGAAGAGGTATTGGAAATTATTGAAAGTATGGAAGAGTGTTTAAAATACTTAAAGGACAGCTTTGAAGTCCTGAAAAATAATAGGCCAACAAAATGAAATGTGAACTGATACAGGCAGTAGGTACTGATCTTACTGTAGTTAATTCTGCTCGCGTGTCCTTTGACAAGGAATCTAAATGGGCGAGGGAAAACAAGGTTATTGGTGTTAATGAACTTAGCTATGAAGATCAGAAACTTATTAAGTATCTTGCAAAGCACAATCATTTTACACCTTTCACGCATTGTACGATTACTCTTCGTGAAGAAGTTCCCATATTTGTCGCAAGACAGCGGTTCAAGCATATGGTAGGATTTAGTTACAATGAGGTAAGCCGTCGATATGTTGACGACGATCCTAAATTTTATTTTCCTGACACGTGGAGAAAACGTGCAGAAAATTTAAAGCAAGGTTCTTGTAAGACTACGGTGCCATCCCATACGTTAGTTAAGAAACTGTACAAAAATTTTATGATTGAGTGTGAGTCAATGTACAAAACAATGCTGTCTCTTAAAGTAGCACCTGAACAAGCACGTATGGTTCTTCCACAGTCAATGTATACAAGCTACTATGTGACAGGATCATTGTCTGCCTTTGCCCGTGCATATAAATTAAGGGTTGACGACCATGCACAGCTTGAGATACAACTACTGGCGAAACAGTGGGGTGAGATTTGTTCCAAACTGTTTCCCGTATCTTGGGTAGCTTTAACAGGAGAAATGTAAGATGGCAATAAAAGGTAAACGATCAGGTGCAACTGAAAAGCCAGCAGGGATAAAGCAACACATACGTACCAGTATCGGTAGGTCAAATAATAGTTCACCCAAAAACAAGGACAAAAGACGTTCATGGAAAAAGTATCGCGGACAGGGAAACTGATATGTCAGATGAGGATAACGTAATCTGGTTCATTGAAAAACTACAGAAGCGTTATGTCGAAGGAAGAATGTCCCACGAAAATTTTACCCGCTATGAAATGATGGAACTTGATTTTGATCCTAATAGCGAAGAAGATCGTAAACAATACGAACTTATGTTAGATTCCATGATGGAAATTGAAGTTGACTTGGAAGAAGGCATAACTCATGTTCAGTGTGAAGATTGTGGAACTGAACATAAGCTATGGCATATGGACTGGGAACTTCTTGTATGTCCTGAATGTAATCACATAATTCAAAATCCAGAGAAACAAATAGAATGAGAAACCTATGGCATAAAGAAAGAAAGCGTGTCTTTAGAGAACTGTTGCAGCAGTATCTTGACGAAGGGTACAGCTATAAGGAAGCTAAGAAATTTGCGTCAGAAGAAACTGACGAGTTTTGTAGCATGGACGAAGACTTTGTAAACGAGATATTTTCAGCAGAATACGAGGATTAGAAAATGTATAATGTTGTTTACGTTAAACAGAAGACTGGACATATGTACGAAACAGATACGTCTGATAGCTATGAAGAAATTGTTGAATGTTTCTACAACCGTATTTCTCTTGCAGAAACATTGAAGTACAAGGTCGAAGTGCACCAACATCCCTACACCTTTGCTAATCTTATTGACAACGAACGTCCTGTAGGTTATTTTCTAATAGATAAAGAAAGAGAAGAATATTTTTCTGGTATAAATCAAAGAAGCGAAAAGCGATGATACATCAAACGACTAGCCGTGAGGTAAGCCGTGGGGAATGCCCTAGTGAAACTTGTGCATCTTCTGACGGCTGTGTCTTGTACAACGACGGTCATAGCTTCTGCTATTCCTGTAACACTTATTTTTCACCAAACGGAGAAAATTCAATGCCTCTTGATGATAGCGTACTTGCAGTTGCGTATAGCGTGGGAAAGCCTAACAACTATGGCTTTGTGTCTGAAATCAAAGACAGGAAAATTACAAAGGAAACTTGCCAGCGTTACGGTGTGCGTATTGCACAAGACGCAGAAGGCAATGTAATCAAACATCTATATCCTTACTTCGACAAGCATGGTACGCATGTTGCCAACAAAGTTCGCGTAGTTGAAGATAAATCTTTTGTCGCTGAACCGGCAGGTTCGCTTGGTCGTGCAGTCCTGTTTGGTCAGAACGTCTGCCAGCAGGGAGGTAAGTACGTCACTATCTGTGAAGGTGAAATTGATACACTTTCCATCTCACAGATGATGGGTAACAAATGGCCTGTCGTTTCAATCAAGGACGGAGCAGCATCAGCAGTACGAAACTGTAAAGGAAGCTATGACTTTCTTAACAGCTTTGACAACATTATCATTTCATTCGACATGGATGAACAGGGCAAGAAAGCTGCGCGTCAGGTTGCTGAACTGTTTGAACCTAACAAGTGTAAGATCGTACAGCATGAACTGAAGGATGCTAACGAGTACCTGAAGATTGGTAAGCAGGAAGAATACATTCGTTGCTGGTGGGCAGCGAAGGTGTACACTCCAGCAGGTATTGTTAACCTTGCCGACTATGGTGATGCACTGTACGAAGAGACGCAACAGCAGACATGCCTGTATCCCTTTGCAGGTCTGAACGAAAAGCTGTACGGTATTCGTACTGGTGAACTTGTTACCCTCACTGCTGGCACAGGTACAGGTAAGTCAAGTGTAATGCGAGAACTGATGCACCATGTCCTCAAGAATACTGAAGACAACATTGGTGTTATTTCTCTGGAAGAGAATGTGCGTAACACTATCTTTCACCTCATGTCAGTTGAAGCTAACGCACGGCTGTACATTCGTGAAGTACGTGAAGCTTTTGGTAAGGAAGACCTTACTAACTGGCAAAAGAATACTGTAGGTACAGGAAGGTTCTTTGCCTTTGACCATTTCGGTTCTATGGGTACAGAAGAAATTCTGGCACGTGTCAGATACATGGTAAAAGCTTTGGACTGTAAGTGGATTTTCCTTGACCATCTTTCCATTCTTGTGTCAGGATTGGAAGGCATGGACGAACGTAGGAACATTGACATTCTGATGACAAAGCTACGTAGTCTGGTAGAAGAAACAAACTGTTCATTGCTACTTGTCTCTCACCTTCGCCGTACAGGTTCTGATTCTGGACATGAAGAAGGAAAGGAAGTAAGCTTGGCACATCTACGTGGATCACAGTCCATTGCACAGTTGAGTGATGCTGTGGTTGCTATGGAACGTGATCAACAGGCTGACGATCCTAACGTAGCAAACACTACTACCATTCGTGTTCTGAAAAATCGTTATGCAGGTGAAACTGGGGTAGCTTGTCACTTGTTCTTTAACAAGGAAACTGGTAGACTGCATGAAGTTACTAACATAGGTGACTCACCGGATAACGACGACGACATTTCTCTTTAGGAGTAAACATGGAAGTTATTCTTGACATTGAAACTGATAGCCTCAACGCTACACAGATACATTGTATTGTTGCCAAGGAAGTTAAAAGTGGAAAGGTTTACGAATGGACTAAGGATGACTGCTATACTTCTTTTCCTAACTTCGCTAAGAACATCGAAACTTTCGTTATGCACAATGGCATTAGCTTCGATGCACCAGTACTTAATCGTCTTGCCGGAACGAACATAAAGCTTTCACAGATTAAGGATACGCTTATCCTGTCGCAGCTTTGCAATCCTATTCGTGATGGTGGACATTCTTTGGAAGCATGGGGTGAACGTCTTAATTTCAATAAGATTGATTTCAGTGACTACTCACAGTTCACTGAAGAGATGCTTACTTACTGCAAGCGTGACGTAGACGTTACACAACGTGTATACATCTTCTTGCAGGAAGAAATCAAAACACTGGGTGTTTCTCAGCAATCAATTGATCTTGAACATAAGGTACGTGCATTAATCAATCAGCAAGAACGTAACGGATTTGCTCTGGACATTCCAAAGTCAATGTGTTTAGTTAACAAGCTGGAGGATATGGCAACGAAGATTGAGAACGATCTTCAAGAAAGGTATCCTCCTATCGTTGAAGAAAGATATTCAGAGAAGACAGGTAAAAAGTTAAAGGACAAAGTAACTATCTTCAATCCTGCAAGCCGACAGCAAATTGCAAGTAGACTGATGGAACAGGGTTGGGTACCCCAGAAGACTACTGAAAAGGGTCATCCAATCGTTGACGAAACTGTTCTGATGGAAATTGATTTACCTGATGCAAAGATAATTGCAGAGTATCTTCTTCTTCAGAAACGTGTAGCACAGGTCAAGTCATGGCTTGAACTTGTACAGGAGGACGGTAAAGTACATGGAAAGGTTCTTACACTGCGTGCAGTCACTGGTAGAATGGCACATAATTCTCCCAATGTCGCGCAGGTTCCGGCAGTTTATTCTCCTTATGGAAAAGAATGTAGGGAGTGTTGGACTGTTGCTTCCCCAAACAATGTTCTTGTTGGTTGTGATGCTTCTTCTCTTGAACTACGTGTTCTAGCACATTATCTTGGTGACACTAAGTTTATCAAAGAAGTAGTTGAAGGAGATATTCATACAGCTAACCAGAATGCAGCAGGACTTGAAACACGTGATCAAGCAAAAACGTTTATCTATGCTTTTATCTATGGTGCTGGTCCTGCAAAGATTGGTAGCATTGTTGGTGGTGGTTGGAATGAAGGTCAGGGTTTGATTGACAAGTTTCTTGAGAACGTACCCTCTCTAAAAACTTTCAGAGAAAAAGTTGATAAAGTTGCAGCAAGAGGAAACCTAGCTGGTCTTGATGGACGTAAGCTTATCGTTCGTTCTCAACATGCAGCATTGAACCTTCTAATTCAAGGAGGAGGTGCGATTATTTGTAAGCAGTGGTTGATTGAGATTGACAAGCTGAAGAAAATTCGTAAACTACGTGCTGATCTTGTCGCAAGCATACACGACGAGTATCAGTTTGAAGTACACAAGGAAGATGCTGAAAAGTTTGGTGAAGTTACCAAGCTTGCAATGAAGGAAACAGAAAGGAAGCTGAATGTACGATGTCCACTAGGAAGCGAATACAAAATCGGCCTGAACTGGGCAGAGACACACTAGTAATTCTTAATGATGCAGAGATACAGTTAGCACATTTGATTGCTGACAGTAGGTATGCTAAAAACAGGAAAGAAGGTGTGTTTGATAATAAGCAAGATAAGAAAAGAACTTCAATTGAAATTGACAGAGATGGAGTTGAATCTGAACTTGCTTTCTTTAAACTTATAGGAAAGTATCCTGAACCTATCTTTGACTTTTCAGTAAAGTCAAAAGAAAAGGGAACAGATGATGGAGATGCCCTTATTGACAACATGGCTATCGACATCAAGTCAACCAGATATAAGACAGGAAGACTTGTTCAATCTGGTTCACTAACGAAACTTTCAGTACCTTCAGTTGATCTTTTCTGTCTTATGATCAAAGAGGGAGAAAATTCCTATAGACTAAAAGGCTTTTATCCTGCAAAGATGTTGCTTCGTGAAGAGAATTATGGTAAACACTTTCCCGGTAGGCCGTGTTTTATGGTTGAGCAAACTGACTTAATGGAGTATGGTGACTGTGTAAAAAAAGTGCTTGACATGCGTAAGTGAGTTGTGTATATTAGCAATCCTTAGACAGCCACATTGTGTGGCACTATGAAAATGAAAGGAAGAAAACAGACTATGGTTGAAAAGAGCAAGAACTACATCATTAGCGGCGAAGCTTTCTGGGCAAGCCTTGTACAACCTAATACTAAGTATGTACCTTCTTGGCAGGTAGACGTAGGAAATCTAGACGACAATACTGCTAAGATGCTAAAAGATTTAGACCTTAATGTTCGTAAGTGCGACAAGCAAGAACATAATCGAGGTATGTTTATTACGCTAAAGCGTAAGGTGGCTTATCAGTCCGGTGAACAGAAGAGTCCTCCCATCGTAAAGGATTCACAGAATAATCCTTGGAATGGTATGCTGATTGGTAACGGTAGCAAGATCAATGCAAAGTTCCATGTGTACACTAACAGCTATGGTACCTTTGCTGAACTTGATGCTGTTCAAGTAGTTAAGCTTGTTGAGTATGCTCGTAGCGATTTTGATACTGTTGAAGGTGGTTACACCGTTTCAAATGGATCAAATGATCTGGAAGAAATCGCTCTATAACATAACGTAATTCACCAAGGGGTTGTCATTTGGAGTTGGACAACATAATACAAGCAGGTGTGGAGTGGGACTGCTTGATCATAGGAAAGGTAAAACAGAATGACTAACGAAGACAAGATTCTATCAGCACTAAAGCGTCGTATGCGTGTTACTCGTAAGACTGCCATTGAGCATGGCTGGTGTGAAAATCTAACTGCTACTATTGCTCGTCTCCGCAAGCGTGGCTACAAGATTCTTACTCTAAAGGCCATGACACCGGAAGGTGTACCGTATACTCGCTATCGCCTAGTAAGTTCAGCCGCTCCCGCAAAGGCTGCTGCCTAACTAGGTTAGGGCAGGGATGATAGGCCAATGAAAAAAATCGACACTCTGGTAGAAGATATTTATGATCTTTTTACCAGCAACACAGAGATAACAATTAATAATAATGATCTGGAAGAACTAGCCGAGTCGATCAAGAAGTCTATTGTCTCTGCCCTCTCTCGTAAGCAACAGGATCGTAAGAAGACACTTCGCCTTTCTCTTATTGGTCATCCAGACAGGAAGATTTGGTATGATCTAAAAAGTGGCGCAGAGAAAGAACAGCTTTCCAGTCCTACGCTAATCAAGTTTCTGTATGGTGATATTCTTGAGGCGTTGCTTATCTTTCTGTGCAAGCAGTCAGGTCATACAGTAAAAGAAGAACAGAAGGAAGTCGAGGTTGCAGGTGTTGTAGGTCATCACGATGCTATCGTTGATGGTGTACTAGTTGATTTTAAGTCAGCTTCACCTTATGGCTTTAAGAAGTTTAAAGAGGGTACTGTAGTTTCAGATGATCCTTTTGGATACATTGCACAAATATCTGCATACAGCACAGCAAACAACACTACTGAAGCAGGATTTATTGCAATTGATAAATCAGGAGGAGAGATTGCTTACTGTCCTATTCACAGCATGGACATGATCAATGCAGAAAATAGAATCAATTATATCAAAGCATTTCTTGAACATGATACTCCTCCAAAAAAGTGTTATGATCCTATTCCTGATGGTTCCAGTGGTAATATGCGTCTGGCTGTTGGCTGTTCTTTTTGTGACTACAAGTTTGATTGTTGGAAAGATGCTAATGGTGGTAAAGGTATTCGTACATTCAATTACTCAAATGGTCCGAAGCATCTTGTCCAAGTAGGTAAAGAACCTAATGTGCCGGAAATAACATGATAAAATTTAGATCAAAGTCAGAAAGAACCACAGCAGATTATCTTAACCTAGCCGAACTTCAATACAAGTTTGAACCGTACTATATTCAGTACACTTGGTTAGAGTACAAAAAGTACCTTCCAGATTTTGTCCTTCCCAACGGAATTATCATAGAAGTTAAAGGTAGGTTTACTCTTGAAGACAGAAAGAAGCATATGTTTCTAAAGGAAACACATCCTGATCTTGATGTTCGTTTTGTATTTGATAATCCTAAAAAGAAATTAAACAAAGGTGGTAAGTCAACTTATGCTGACTGGTGTTTGAAGAATGGTTTTCAGTTCACCAGCCTAGCTGAAGTTTCAGTAGTAGAAAAGTGGTATAATGAACGAGGAAGAAGCATTTCTTCTGGAAGTAGAACAGACACTGGAAAAAGAACAAAGTCAAGAACGAGTACTCTTTCTAAGCGTAATACTTCAAGCACTTCTAGACGCAACAAAGCCTGAAAGCAGTCACGAACCTGAAGAAGAAATCTATGCACGTAGACATGCACAGGCATGGTTCTTTGCTTCAGTAGGAGTAACCGCACAGGACTACGTTGATGTATGTGATATGGCAGGAGTTGATCCTGACTATATGCGTAGCTTTGCCTTTAAGGTTCTTCGTTCAGGTGAAGTAAAATATGTACGACGAAGAATTAACACTGTACTTTCATTTAAATAGGTGATATACATGGATCGTGATACTGAAATTGTAAATATGTACCGCAACAGGAATAAAGAAAGTGATGCTGCTCCTGTTATTGAGTATAATTACACTGAAGATAAGATTCTTGAAGAGTTAAAGAAGTATATAGATGCTACATACAGCCAGCATTATGCACAAGGTAAATACCAAGCAACTGATACGATCATTGATGCTGAATATGGTGAAGGATTTTGTATGGGTAATGTGCTAAAATACTGGAAGAGATACGGTAAAAAGGACGGCAGAAACCGTAAGGACTTGCTCAAGATCATACATTATGCTATGATTATGCTTTTCCTTCACGATTCAACCCAAACAAAATAGGAGACACAATTCATGGGCATCACGGTTGACCCGAACAGAGATACTTTATTTGATAAATTAGGAGTAACAAGACTAAAAGAATCGTACATGGCAGACGGAGAAATTTCTCCACAGGAAAGATTTGCCTTCGTTTCTTCTGCATTTTCCAGCAATCCTGATCATGCACAGAGACTGTACGATTATTCTTCAAAGCATTGGCTGTCCTACTCTACGCCTATTCTGTCTTATGGTAGGTCTTCACGTGGACTGCCTATCTCTTGCTATTTAAATTACATCAACGATACAGCAGAAGGTCTTGTAGATAATCTATCAGAGACTAACTGGCTGTCCATGCTAGGAGGTGGAGTTGGAATTGGTTTCGGTATACGCGCTGCTGATGATAAATCTACTGGGGTTATGCCACACCTTAGAATGTATGACGCATCCTCATTGGCGTACAGGCAAGGTAAAACACGTCGTGGTTCTTACGCTGCATATCTTAGCGTTGACCATCCTGACATCCTACTTTTTCTTGAAATGAGAAAGCCGACTGGTGATCAGAACTTTCGTTGTCTGAACATGCACCACGGCATTAATATTCCTGACGAGTTTATGCAGATCATTGAGAACTGTATGACTAATCCTTATGCTGACGATAGCTGGGAATTAAAAGACCCTCACACAGATGAAGTAAAAGAAGTTGTTTCTGCACGTGATCTATGGCAGCGTATTCTTGAACTACGTATGCACACTGGAGAACCTTACCTTCATTTCATTGATCGTTCCAATGAGAAGCTTCCTTCATGGCTAAAGGAAAAGGGTCTTAAAGTTCAGCAGTCAAATCTTTGCTCTGAAATTATTCTTCCTACTGACAAGGAGCGTACTGCTGTTTGTTGTCTATCTTCCGTAAACCTTGAGTACTATGACGAATGGTCCAAGGACGAAATGTTCCTTCGTGATGTACTGGAGATGCTTGATAATGTTCTACAAAAGTTTATTGATGCTGCTCCTGATTCTATTAGCCGTGCAAAGTACTCCGCTATACGCGAACGATCAGTTGGAGTTGGTGCATTGGGATTCCACGCCTATCTGCAAAAGAAAGGTATGCCCTTTGAATCTGCACTTGCAAAGTCAACTAATAGAAGAATTTTCAAACACATCAGAGAAGGACTTGATAAAGCCAACATCGACCTTGGAAAGATCAGAGGTGAAGCACCTGACGCTTTCGGGACAGGACGGCGTTGTAGTCATATCATGGCAATTGCACCCAATGCTTCTTCTTCGATCATTATGGGAAACACATCACCTTCTATTGAACCTTGGCGAGCAAACGCCTACAGGCAAGATACAATTAGTGGTGCGTTTCTAAACAAGAATAAGTTCCTTGATCAGCTTATCAAAGATAAGTGCAGCAAAGATAGTTCACTTAACTACGACAAGATTTGGTCTTCCATTATTGCTAACGATGGTTCAGTTCAGCATCTGAAATGTCTTGACGATTACGAGAAAGACATATATAAAACTTCAATGGAGATTGACCAGCGTTGGGTAATTGAACATGCTGCTGATCGTCAGGAGTACATTGATCAATCTCAGTCACTAAATGTTTTCTTTCGTCCTGACGTTAACATCAGCTATCTACATGCAGTACACTTCATGGCATGGAAGAAGGGACTAAAGACAATGTACTATTGTCGTTCAGAGAAGATCAATAAGGCTGATCGCGTCTCTCGTAAGATTGAACGTCAGATTATCAAAGAGATTGATATGGAGGCACTAGCCTCTGGTGAAGAATGTCTAGCGTGTGAGGGATAAATAATGTTATACGAGATTAGATTATCAGAAGATCAAACTGAAGACTTAACAGTAGAATATCTGGAAGATTGTTTTCATATAGATAATGCTCCTAAAAAAGAGATTGCAACTGTATTAAAATTTATTCGGACTGAATCAGAATTTGAAGAATGGAAAAATGAAGTAATAAAATATTTTGGCTCTTTTATTTATAAGAATGTTTAGCTTGTGAGGGATAATGACTGATAAACTTAAACTTCAAGACGAACGTAATTACTTCAAGCCTTTTCATTATCCTTGGGCATATGATCTATGGTTAAAGCATGAGCAGTCACACTGGCTACATACTGAAGTACCTATGATCGAAGACGTAAAGGATTGGAAAAACAATCTCTCTATTGAAGAGAAGTATTTTCTTACTAATATCTTCCGCTTCTTTACACAGTCAGACATTGATGTTGCCGGTGGTTATGTGAAGAACTATCTTCCAATGTTTCCACAGCCTGAAATTCGTATGATGCTTTCCAGCTTCGCTGCACGTGAGGCATTACACATTGCTGCGTATTCTCACCTTATTGAATCTCTAGGTATGCCTGAAAGTACGTATAACGAATTTCTTGAATATGACGCTATGCGCGAGAAGCATGAATACTTCCTGTCTAAGGTTGATACAGGTGCTTCGCTGCCAGTAAAGATTGCTGCTATTTCTGCTTTTACTGAAGGTCTTGCACTATTCTCCAGCTTTATCATGTTGCTGAACTTTCCCCGTCATGGTAAAATGAAAGGCATGGGTCAGATTGTCACATGGTCAATTGTTGACGAGACACAACACGCTGAAGGAATGATCCGGCTTTTCCGTACTTATCTGGAAGAAAATAGAGAGATTTGGAATGACAAAATTAAGTCAGAAATTTATACAATTGCAACTAAGATGGTTGATCTTGAAGACAAATTTGTTGATCTGGCGTTTAACATGGGGAGGGTGGAAGGACTTAGAGATACTGACGTTAAAGAATACATACGATATATAGCAGACCGTAGGCTTATATCTATGGGCATGAAAGGTATCTTTAAGGTAAAGACTAATCCCCTTCCTTGGGTAGAAGAAATGATCAATGCACCAACACATACTAACTTTTTTGAGAACCGCGCAACTGACTATGCCAAAGGTGCATTGACAGGTAACTGGTCAGAGGTATGGGCAAATTAAGGAGACACAAATGGCACGAGACTACAAGCGGGAGAACAAGAACTACAAATCAAAGCCTGATCAGATCAAGATGCGTGTACAACGCAACAAGGCAAGACGACATGCAATCAAGGCGGGTAAGGTTGCAGTAGGTGACGGTAAAGAACTGGATCATATTGTTCCACTAAGTAAAGGTGGCAGCAATTCACCAAAGAATATTCGAGTTACTACAAAGAGTAAGAACAGTTCCTATAGTCGTAACTCCGACAGTTCAGTTAAAAAGAATACACCAAAGAAAAAGTAATGTTAACATTTGGAACATACCAAAAGTCAGCGGTAACCACTGCTATATATCCTAAGCAGTGGCATATATACTATCCCGCTATGGGTCTATCTGCAGAGGCAGGAGAAGTTGCTAATAAAGTAAAGAAAATTATGCGTGATGGTAAATATGATAGAGACGCTATTGCCGCAGAAATAGGAGATGTTTTATGGTACTGTGCTGCTTTAGCAGAGGACATGGGATTTCTTCTTGAAGATATTGCAGAACAAAACTTAAACAAACTATATTCAAGAAAAGAAAGAAATGTTCTATCTGGTTCTGGGGATGAAAGATAATTTCTATGATCAGTGAATTTCCTTACTACGTGTTTGACAAAGAACTACCAGCAGCTTTTTGTGATGGTCTTGTTACTATGGGACTTGCCAATAAGCAAAACTCTGGTGGTTTACACGAGAAGGACGGAACATTTTTTGATCCTGATGTACGGGAAAGTTCAATTAGCTGGCTGAACAATTCAGAACTATCTGAAATACTTCAGCTTTATGCACAGAAAGCAAACGAGGCAGCTAATTGGAACTTTCATGTTATGTGTTTTGAAACACCACAGTTCAGCACGTACAGCCAAGGGGGACAGTACGACTGGCATATGGATGTTGGCGTTGAAAGTGAAGACGATCTTGTAATCAGAAAGCTTACACTATGTGTTTCTCTCAATGATAGTTTTGAGGGAGGTGACTTTCAGATACAAAGGTGGTGTACTCCTGATGCTAACTCCAGATACAACACAGTAAAGGAAATGAGAAACAAGGGAAGTATTCTTGTCTTTCCTTCCTTTATGTTTCATAGGGTAACACCAGTAACCAAGGGACAACGCTATAGTTTAGCATGTTGGTTTAGAGGACCAGACTTTGAATAATATTTACAAACAATCTAGATACCATCTTAGGTCAGTAAGAATGTCTTATCTGTGCCATATGCTAGGTGCTTTCTATATTATCTATAAGCTAATTAGTGCCAGTCTAAAGTTAATGGTACATGCTTTTGTACCTTCACTATTTATGACTGATGCCAGTACAACTATTCGCATTCTTGCAAAGCAGTTTGAAAAAAAGTAGTTGACAAACTAAAAATTAACAAGTATACTTCCAAGGTCAGTCTGGCAAATGCGGACTGGCCTTTTTAACAACTCGCTTATACAAGGAGGTATACATGAATCTAATTTCCTTTTCCCCACAATTTGAAAAGATGCGTAACTTTATGCTTGATATTGAAAAGCATTTTGAACCAATGAGTTACGTTGCACAATCAGTACTTAACTCAACTGCCTATCCCCCACATAACATTTATAGAAAAGACAATAAGCACATTATTGAGATGGCAGTTGCAGGGTTTGATAAAGACAATCTGTCAATTGAAATTGAACCTAACATTCTTACTGTTCGCGGTGAAACACGTGAGCAAGAAGATGCACCTTCCTGCACTTATCGTGGGATTGCTGCTCGTAAGTTTACCCGTGTATTCTATCTTTCAGAATACATGAAAGTAATTAATGCTTCCTTAAAGAATGGTATTCTTAAAATTGAAATTGAAAAGATTATTCCTGAAGCAGAAAAACCAAAACAAATTACGATAGAGTAGGAGTACAGGGTTTGCCTATCAATAAAATACCAACAATATACATAGGCTATGATCCTCGTGAACATGACTATGTTCGAGTGCTAGATAAGTCTATACGTATGCACACTACCCATACGTACAATATAGTCCCTATTGTACAGAAGGAAGTTCGCAGGGCTGGCTTGTATTGGCGCAGTCCAGAGTATAACTTAGAAGGAACGAAGGTTGATGTTTTTGATGGCAAACCCTTCTCTACTGAGTTTAGCTTTACTAGGTTTCTAGTACCATTTCTAAACCAGATGTCGGGTCTAGCATTATTTATGGATGCTGATATGTTTGTTCGTTCAGACATTACAGAAGTATTTGATGTATATGGATCAGATAAAGAGAATGTTATTAGCTGTGTAAAGCATATCCACGTTCCTCAAGAAAAAGAAAAGATGGATGGGCAGGTACAAACCGTCTATAACAGAAAGAACTGGTCATCTTTTGTTCTATGGAATTGTGATCATCCTTGGATGAAAGAGTTGACAATTTCGGATGTTAATGTTAGAAGTGGAAGCTGGTTACATGCTTTTGAATGGATTGATATCTTTCCTATTGGAGATATTCCAGTTGAATGGAACTGGCTAGACGGAACTTCAGCCGCAGATGTAAATCCAAAGAATGTACACTTTACAACGGGTGGACCAGTTTATCCTACTTGGAAGGGTAAGCGAGAGATAGATGACAAGTATGCTGAAGAGTGGAAAGACTTTTATACCAGAATAATTGGAGGATAACCATGATAAAATTTGTTACATCATTTAGTGCAGATGGATACGAGCGTTATGCTAGAAACATGCTTGAATCTGTCGTAGATAACTGGTATAAAGACTTACACCTTACAGCTTACTACCACGATTGCGATGAAGAACTTGTTGCTTCTTTTCCACAGGCAAAGAATATTGAGTATCGTAATCTAAATGAAGTAGAAGACATGCTTGCTTACCGAGATAATATGAAGCTTTATGATGGTACAGCGGGTGGCAAGGTAGCTTATAACTGGCGTATGGATGCTGTTAAGTGGTGTCACAAAGTCTATGCAATGACTGATATTGCTTTTGAAATCTCAGAGAATGAAGTACAGGGTGGCTGGCTTATCTGGCTGGATGCTGACACAGTAACTACAAAGCCTCTTTCAGAAGAAAAGATTAGTAAGATTCTTCCTGATAAAGCAGAGATTGTACATCTTGGTCGTAAGGATACTGACTATTCAGAAACTTCTTTTGTCGCCTTCAACCTAAACTACGAAACTCCTCTATATCTCCTCGCTGATCTGCGTGGATGCTATGACATTGGTGAAACTATCATGTATCGTGAATGGCATGATGGTTTTATTTTTGAACGTCTGCTAAAGATTTATATTGCTCATGGCATGAAAGCACACAATCTTACACCTAATGTGAAAGGACTAGCAGCATTTAAAAATTCACCGCTGTCTCAATACATGGTGCATTATAAGGGTAACTTAAAGAACAATCTGTCCAAAGATACTGTTGCTCCTGACGTTAAGCTGCCCCGCTACAAACAACTTGCCGATCTAGTACGGCATTACTGTGACGGTACAATTGTTGAGGTAGGTACATGGAATGGTGGCAGAGCAATTGAAATGGCACTAGCTGCTTTTGAAAAGCATGACAAGGTACACTATGTTGGCTTTGATCTGTTTGAAGAAGCTACTGAAGAATCAGATGCTTATGAACTTAATAGTAAGCCACATAATCTTCTTGAAGCAGTAGAAAAGCGTCTTACTGATTTTGCAGGTAAGATGTTAGAGAACAATAAGACATTTACGTTTAAGCTGTTTAAGGGAGACAGTAAAGAAACACTTCCTGCAGCACGTGAGGAAGTACTAAAGAGTAAGTTTGCCTACATTGATGGTGGACATAGTGAAGAAACTGTACGTTCTGATTATGGTAATCTTAACCATTGTGATCTGATCGTATTTGACGATTACTTTACCGCTGATCCTGAAGGAAACATTCTGGGAGAAGAACATCAAGGTACTAACAGGCTTGTAAAAGAACTAACTGAAAAGGACGGAAAGCCTTGTGTAGTTCTTCCTTCTACTGATCGTGTAAAGGGTGGAGGCATTACCCACCTTGCAGTATGCCGTAACACTGACAAGGCAGGTCCACTACCTGATAGTCTGCTACGTGTGCCTATTATAGTACAGCCGCGTGACTCAATGCCAAAGGACGACATTATTAAAAATATTAATGAAAATGTCAATCTTATCAAACGTTGGAATTTTGTTAAGCAATGTAAGCCTAACAATAAAGAAGCAATTATTGTGTCTGCCGGTCCTTCAATTGATTGGAAGCTACTAAAGAAAAAGATCAAGGAAACTGGTGGACCTGTTATTTGTGTAAAGCATAGTTATCCGCTACTATTAAAGAACGGTATTAAACCGTATGCCTGTGTAATTCTTGATCCACGACCAGTAGAAGGCGTATCAACACATGGTATTGTTCGTAAGGATTTGTTTGAAACAGTCGATCCTAGCACCAAGTTTCTTGTCGCTTCAATGACTGACGTTAGTGCCACAAAAGTAATTATGTCAAAGACTGACAATGTTTATGGTTGGCACGCCTATAGTGAAGCAATTCGTGATAAAGCTATCAGTGAAAAGTTTGAAGTAAACAAAACAATTAATATTTCTGCTGATACTACATTTGTTACTGGCGGTACTTGTTCAGCAATGCGAGCAATTGGCATGTTCCATATTCTAGGATGCAGGACTTTCCATCTATTTGGTTTTGATTGTTCAGTTCCTGAAGTTACTGAAGAAATGCAGAACAGTAAGACGGATGATGGTAAACAGAAGTACATGAGGGTTGAAACTAATGGTGTACATTTCTGGACTACTGGAGAACTGCTTGCAATGGCACAAGATTGTGAACGGTTATTTTCTAATAAAGACATAGAAATGAATCTGTATGTGTACGGTGAGAATACTCTTGTGTCTGAAGTATTTAAGTCTTCTACACAGTACGACAAGACAGATTATACAACATTATTTAAGGAGGTAGAATAATGCTAGGAATTGCAGAAGCAGTAGTAGGTGTAGCAGGTAAAGTTCTTGACAAGTTTGTTGAGGACAAAGACCTGAAGACAAAACTTAACGCTGAACTACAGTCACAGATTATTGCACTTGATCTTGCTCAAGCACAAACCAATCTTGAACAGGCAAAGCATTCCAGCATCTTCGTCGCTGGAGCAAGACCTGCTATCATGTGGGTATGTTGTATTGCTTTTTCTTGGCAGTTTATTCTTGCACCTATTGCCAGTTGGGGACTAGCTATTTGGTATCCTACACTTATTCTTCCTGTACTTGATACAGAATCACTTATGACACTAATGCTTTCTCTATTAGGTCTTGGTGGTATGCGTACAGCAGAGAAATTCAAAGGCGTTGCTCGCAGCAATATGAAGGAATAGTACATGGCAGGACTTACTACTCAGCAGGAAAAGTTTGCACAGGCATATATTATCTATCGTAATGCCACAGAAGCTGCTAAAGCTGCCGGTTATTCTCCACGATCAGCACATAACCAAGGCCATAGGCTTATTCATAACACAGCAGTTCTTGAACGTATCGAGAACCTTGAACGTGAAATGGAAACAAGTGTTGATGTTCTGTCTGAACTTGAACAGCAGTACACCGCCGCCAAAAATAGCAACCATACTAACTCTGCACTTAAAGCACTTGAACTTCTGTCTAAGGTAAAGAAGAAAGACGAAGAGGTTGAACCTAAGTCCGTAGAAGAACTTGAACAACAGATTGTTAAATCTCTTGAAGTTCTTGGAGAGGAACGTAGCCTAAAAATCTTTATGAAATGTGAATGGTTTGTAAAGATGATGGAGGCAGAGGAAGAGGAAGAAGAATACGAATACGAAGAAGGTGAAGAGTATGAGTACGAAGAAGAAGGGTCTACAGACAATACATCTGAAGACCCTTCTTGGCGCTAAGTCTTTCCCCTTCTACTCAGCTTTTCTTTCATTAGCTACAGGCGGATGCTTTATCTATTTTTTACCGCCGTCTAGCATTTTAAATACGTGATGTTCCATAATAGATAGTCGCTTATCTAGTTCGGTAGACGCATTTATCATTTCTTCTTTTAGCTTCAGTCTTTCTATAGAGTTACTAGGACTGGGAATAATTTGATTATCTATGTCTACAAGAATTGACATTTTCTGTTCTAGTGTAGCTATTCTATCTTTTAAAGTCATTGACTCTTGAAACAAATAACCTATAATACTTAACAATACAGGAAGCAGACCTATTGCTATAGTTTTTATAGTATCTTTGTGCATGTCTATGGCGAATAGTTGTTAGTATCTACAGAACTATTTTTTATATATACCATAGAAAAGTTTGCAGAAATAAGGTTATTTGATCCAGAAGATATTGCTCTAACTTCTAAATCTGTTTTTTCAGATACCGCAATAGGATAACGTAGAAGAAAATCTGCAACTCCACCTGAACCAAGGGTCTGTTTCATCATAACTCGAAACACACCACCCTGTGTACGTTGAACAATTTGAGCAGTGACGTACTGGTTAGCGTTAGTCGTACCAGTAGCAATGTTGACGTGATCTAAAAATCCTGTGTACCCAGCAGGAACAGTCCACATAGCCATCAGTGTTTGATTCTCACCAAGAGTAATACGAGCATATGTCGTCCCACCGTTGGTAATGTTCAGGTTGCCTGTCGGTTCTTGTGATCCGCTAACATAAGCACGAAAGACACGGATAAATGTTTGTGTCGTAGTGGCTGTACCAGCACCAGCAAGAGTTACTTCCTCATTAACTTCATTGTAATCTTCATCCAAACCAAAGACTATTACCTTTACACCATTATCGTTTGCTGGTGTACCGGCATCTGTTGTTACAGTCATAGCAACGGCAGAACTAGGATAGGCGTAAATACCCCCTACATCCCAGATAGTTTCTTCTGTACCGTTTACGTCTGGATTAAAACCAAACTTAAAAACCGTTTTATGGTTTTCTATTTGATTACGAACAACTTGTAATTCAAATGGTTCTGTCTTACCAAATCTTGTAATTGAAGAAGGTATTGCCATTACAAAATACTCCCTACATAGCTTACAGCAAGAAACAAATATCCAATAATATATCCTAATATAACCATTTTAATACCTCCAAATGTACCTTTACACTTTAGTTCTTCGACAGAAAAATATTTCAAATTTGACATTGCTACCTTACTAGCCTTTCAAATAATTTATCTAGTTTTTCTTCAAGACGATCAAATCTATTTAATAACTTTTGGATATCCTTATCTACGTCTTCTTTAAGGGCATAGTATTTTGCCATTTCTTCTCGTGTTACATTGACAAGTTTTGTAATAGATTCAATACGAGTAGTAACCCCTCTTACCCACCAGATTATACCAGCAGCAGCAAGACTTAACAACATATTCCATAGCATAGAAACTTCAGGCATTATCTTATTCCTTAATCAACAATGTAATCACGAGCATCTTGAAAATTTTCTTCAATTTTGTCTACTACTTCTTCTTTAATAGGTCGTACAAGAGGAAGGTTTCGCAACAAAGGTATTAAATTAGCAATTTCTCTAGATATTTTCCTTGGTTCGCCATCAATAATATAGTCATATGCACCTACACCTACACCTTCTAGGGTTGAAGCTGCTGGCCCTAGTAATGCAGTAGTAAAACTTGATCCATATTTTTTTGCTCTTAAAGAATCAACAACAAATCCTATAGGACCAAAGATATTTGTACGTAGGATTGCTTCAAATAATTGTTCATTTCCTTCTAGTTTTGAAAATGGACTTTCATCTGCATCTTCTCCATAACGTATCTGATCTTTAACACCCTGAATAAACATGGACATTCCCATAATCGCCGTTAATGCAGTAGCATACTTTAGTGCTTCAGCTAAAGGAATACGTTTAGCTTTTGCAAGTGGAACGACAACTTCTCTCCACATTCTTGTTCCTACAATATTACCAAAAGCAAACATAAAACCTTTTAACTGTGCTGCTAAAGCATAGTGAGGATCAGACATCCATAAAGGTCTGTTAATGGCATTAGGTGCCATAATAAACTCGTCTACAGTTTTAGACATGCTTTTCCGAATAATCTCAGGTTCAACTTCAGTTTGACCATTAGCCCAATTTTGAACTACTTCATTATTAGGTTCAACAATGCCTTGTTCAAGAAGACGTTTTTTAGCCTGATAATATCCCTTAGTTTTTTGACCTTTCATTGGCCCTTCAACTTTACGAATAGTTTTTAAATCGTCTTTCATTTGCATCTGAGTTGCTTGAAAGGCAATATCACGACTGATCTGAGTCATTGTAGTTAGTAGGGTTGCCCTAAAGAAAGCATTAGTAACCTTACGAGAAACAGTTACACCTGAAATGTCTCCAAACCGTTCTGCCAAAACACCGTCTGCACCTTGAAGAATACTTGAAAAAGCTTTCTCCCATTTTGTCTTACTAATTTTTGGAAAGAACTTTCTTAATCCTGCTGAAAGGCTATTAAATAATGCTTTGCTTGTACCAAATAAAGCATATTTAGGTGATATACGGGACAGAATAATTAAAGGTTCTGATAGAGAAGTAAGACCAGCTAGTGGCAGTGTTAAAATATACTGACTAGTTAAAAACCATTTTTGAAAGCTTTTAAATCTATTGTCCTGTAAAGGTTTAAATTTATTTTGAGTTGCGTCGTAAATATCACTAATAAGATTTAACTCAGTAGGAGAAATATCTTCAGAAGACATAGTAGAAAGTTCTTGGTTAATTCCGTCTGCTAATTGTTTTCCTACTGTCCTTCTGCTTGCATCAAGAATGTATTTACTTAGAACACCTGCAATGTCAGTTTCTACAAGACCAGCTTCTTCTAAAGCTTCAACTTCTTCACGAGAAAGCCTACGATTTTTTTCAAAGCCTTCTTCTTTATTTGACATCTTCTTAGTTCTTGGACGATTAATCTCAACTTCACCTTCTTTAAAACTATATGCACCATCATTAGCTTCAATATTATCTACAATTGAAGCAGCAGCTTGTTTTGTTCTGCCTTTACGCATTAGTACTTGCGTCATTTTTTTACGTGCAAGTACTCCTGTTTTATAAATACGAGGAAAATAATTTTCTTCAAAGTTAAGTTCAATACCAGCATCCGTTAGAAGTTTATAAAGACCTGTAATTTCAGGTTCAAATATTTTTCTTCCTGACAAAGATTTAAATTGATCTGACTTAATTATGTCATTTTTAATTGCTGCTTCTTCATTTGGAGCAGCTTGTACACGTTGTTCATACGTCTGACGAATACCAGCTACCTCTTCTTGAAGAGTATTATATTGTTCTTGTGTAATTGAATTTGTTACTAAAGCATCTTGAGCAGAGTATAGTGGTTCTGCTTCAAAAATTGCTTTTTCAACTTCAGACTTACTTAATTTAACTGGACGTTGTACCTGTTTAGTAACAGGATCAATTGGAAGTTCTCCAAGAATATTTTTTATTGTTTGCGCTGCCGTATTAACTCTTGCGTCAGAATCTGCTACACCCGTATCAATTACCTTATAAACTTTTCTACTAATTGCTTTTGGAATTTCTCTTTGTAAAAGAGGAATGCGGAAACTTCTCTTCAAATCTTGAAGAGCAGGTTCAAGTTGTTCTAGGTATGTTCCGGTTAGCTGACTTACTGTATTTGGATAATTAATTAATAAATTAACTATTCTAGCTTGCGAATCTCCTCGCCTAGCCATATCGTACAATGGAGATACTGCAGTTCTAAATATGTTAGCAAATACACCACGATTTTCACGTAGTTTATTTTCTTTACGAAGACCTGTTTCTACACCAAAAGTACTTGCAATTTCCGTCTCGTTATCTTCAACAACTTTAGAAAGTTTTTCTTTTGTTTGCTCAATATCTTCTGCTTGACGTTGCATATCAGCTTCAAGACCAGTAGCAACAATATCAGAAACTGTGCCAATAGCCTTACCGCCGACAAAGCCTAATGCGCCAGCATCAATAAGACGTTTATTATAAACAGCAGCCTCATAAGGCATAAGTCCTCTTCCTGCTGCTAAACCAGCCGCAGACATTTGTAAAGCTTCTTGACCTGCTTCAGTTACAGCTTCACCTATAGCAGCTTTTGTACCACCAACAGCAACTGTCTTAGCAAAAGACAACGCTTTATCTACTCCAGTTTTTGCTGTTTCTTCTCCTACTTCTTCTGCTAATTTTTTAACTACAGCTTCTTTACCAAATTGTTTTACAAGATTATTAATAAGTAGTCCAGCACCTACTCTGTCTAGAAAACCCATACCTGCACCAGCAGCTATAGAAATTTTATCAGCAGTATCAGGATCAGCACCAATAGAAATAGCTTCTTCTCTAGTTTGACCTACACCAGCAGCACCTCCTGCAATAAATGGAAGAAGAATACCTAGTCCAGTACCTACTGCAGCTACGCCTGTAACTGGTCCTGCTAATGCTCCAACAATACCTGCTGCTACAGGTACACCAGCAGAACCGGCAGCGTCTGCAAGCATGTCCTTTAGAAGAATAGCACCACGTTCAATAGCAGCACCTAAACCTTCATCGTCATATTTCTTTGAAATTTCAGACAAGCCTTCAGTAAGTGAAGAAGTTCTTGTTGGTTTTCCATAAGTTTTAATATCGTACTCTTGTTGTTCAGCGTTTTCTTTTGCCCATTCTTCTAAATTAGTACTGCCTAATTGACGACCAATAGTACCAATACCTTCAAAGAATGATTTTTGAAATTCATTAATTGAACGTCCAGCACGATTTAAAAAAGCATCTGGGTCTTCTACAGTAACAGGAGATACTACTGCACCTTCTGGTAACAGAATATCAGAATAATCTGCAGGAAGCGTAGTACTACCAGCTACAACACCTGCTGGTGCTGTAGGTTCTTCTGGTAATAAAATATCAGAGTAATTAGTTGCCATTAATTTATCTTAGGTAAGGACCATATACATGGGCAAACGCTTCCCTTAAAATTTTTCTTTCAGTTAAAGAAGGCTTTAATGCCCTTGTTTCAGCCATTTTTATTCTTAAACCTTCCTTTAAATTATCATCATTATCTAAGTTTAACTTATCAAATTTTTTAATTATTTCTTCAGGAAGAATAGTTTTTAAATTATCTTCTTTAACTATATCTTTAAACTGCTTTGTCCATTCTTTTTGTGCATCTTTTCCAAGAGGTTTACGTGCATTTAGAAGCATATTTTGTTGTTCACGAGCAGCTCTTGCTTGAGATTGAGCAAGTTGTCGTTCCTCAGCTGTTCTAGCAACTGCAATTCTTTCTCTAGCAATTGCTACATTATCTTCTGCTTGTTTAACTTTAAAGTCATAGTCACGTTCACGAGCAAACTCAGCAGCCTGATCCTTGTCTATTTTATAAACATTCATTAAAGTTTCAATATCTACTGTTGCTAGATTTTCTGCAATATCTCTTTTTTCTTTATTTAATTTAGCTAGAGAACCAATTATTCCTGATTCTTTGGCACCTTTACCAATAGCTTCAAGGAATGTTTGACCACCCGGTTGAGACATAATGTTAAGACCTAGATTAGCTATAGCCAGCCAACGATCAGAATTAAGTCCTTGTTCACGCTGTTTAAGAAGGTCTTTCTTCTTTGAGGAAAGATTCATAAATTCTTCCCGCATCTTATCGTATGTCTGAATTTTATAAGGGTTATTAGTAGTTTCTTTTGCACTGATTAGAGTATTTGCTACTTCTGCTTTTTGTGCATTAGCCTTAATTGGAGAAACAGGAGTACCTTTGCCTAAATCATAAGCCTCATTCCAGTCTACTTCATCCATAATATTTTTGCCTAAATCAGCTAACGGATCAGAAGTTTTAGAAGGAGAGGCGTTGGAAGTATCAAATCTCATTTCAGCAGGAGTAGGTGAACGTACGGCACCACCCTCGTCAATATCCTGCTTGTCTCCTTCCAGTGCTGGTGAAGTTTGCTTACGCAGCATACTAAGTTCTGCTTCAATATCTTTTCGCTGTTGTTCCAAAGCAGGTTTATCTTTTGTTTGTGTAAATAATTCAGAAAATAAACCGGGACGTTTTATTTCTAATTGAGAAATACGTTTTCTACGTTCTTCATCTAAACTTCTACGTTCTTCATCTAAACGCATTTTTTCTCTTTGTTCAATACCTGAAGCTTCTAGTATAGCTTCTTTCTCAGCAATACGTTCTTTTAAATTCTTTTTATATTCTTCTACATTTTCTGGAGAATAAGGATAATCTTTTAAACGAGGATTATAACCACCATAACGTCTTCCTCCAAATTTTTGTCCGCCAAATTTTTGCCCACCAAACTGCATACCACCAATTTGACTACCAGCTTGACGTTTAACAACAATAGAACCTAGACCGTTTTTACTATCTACTTTACCACCTTTGGCACTGCCAAAAGCTTTAGAAAGTCCTAGAGCAGCGGTGCCAAGACCCGCAGCTTGCTGTAGGTAACTAGGTGCAGGAGTTGTTGTTTGAGTTGTCTGATAAGTAGTAGGAGCAAGAGGAAAACCACGAATAACTGACTGATACTGTTGTAGTGTCTGTTCAGGAAATAGTTGTTCCTGTTGAAACTGTGATTTAGCAATGTCCAATGCCTGTTGCTGTTGTGCTTGACGTTGTGCACCAATTGCTTCAAGTGCAGTAAGTTCTTTAATTTGTTGCTGTGGAGCAACTTGACCTAGCGTTGCAAACTGTCCTGATGCAGCTAGTTCACGTTGACGCTGTGCAGCAAGACGTGCTTGTGCATCTTCATAAGCTGCTGCTAGTCCCCGTGCTTGAATATCTCCTAGCTGCTGTTGTAGATTACGCTGTTGTTCAGCTTCAAGAATGGCCTGACGAGAACCACCAAAGCCACCAGCACCTACTGCTTGTGCACCTAGCTGCTGTGCTGCTACGTCTGCCTGACGCTTTGCCTCACGCTGCTGAATATCAACAACCTGCTGCATGTAAGGAGACATATACTGCTGTACTTCTTCCGGTCGAGGAGCAAAGGCTGAAGAAGCGGCTAGACGTGTAGCAGGATCAAAATACTGTTGACCTGCTCCTACCATGCCTTCAATGCCAGTAAAAGCTTTTTCCTGTTCAGGTGTAAATTCTGCAATCTGTGGACCTTCATATGGAATAAAACCTTCAGCTTCACGTTTCTCCTGAATAGCCTGTGCTTTACTTAGTACATCTGAAATATAAGGTTTTAGTTCTGAAGGAAATTCAGTCTGCTGTGTAACTGATTGTGTAGCGGGAGGAGGAGGTGGAGGAGAACCACCACCACCAAACTGAATAAGACCAGTATTAGGGTTGACAGTACCTGATCCACCCATTGCACGTAGTACAGCCATTTCTTCTGTATTAACATGAGCAAGTTCAGTGTCTCCCTCAATACCCTGTCCTGCAAGATCAGTATACAAAGCATTAAACAGACAAATTTTATCTGCATTTGAAAGATTGCCAATGATTACTTCAGTTTCCATTTTCTATATTTCCTTTGTTAACACAGTTCTGTACTTTTTAAAACCATAATTTTTAAGATGTTTAGACCAACCATCTCTTGTCCACCCTTCAATACGTTTAATATTATTTTCTTTAGCGTACTTTAAAATTGGACTTGTTTCTTTGTTCCAAGAATAATCTAGCCATAATTTAATTGTGTTTGGTTCAGTACCAACAAGCATAATATTTAATGCTTTATATTGTGGGTAATAAATTACTTGACTTACCATTATCCCTAGAATACCTTTACTACTGTCTACACCTACCCATAGATCAAGTTGACCATGTATTAGACAATAGTAAATATCAAATAAATTATATTCTCCTTGACTTACTTTTAGAGGTTTCTCAATAAATTCTTTAACGTAAGGCCAAGTAACTTGTATGGCATTAGCTTCAATCTTTATTAACTTCATTAAGATACTAGTGTTTGTAGACCTTTCTCCGCATTCATTTGCTTTTGCTGCTTACGAGTACCAAAAGATACTTCACGAATATCTTTAACAAAATTGTCAAGTTTATCTGATCCTGCATTGGAAGAACCATTACCAATCATGGCAACGACATCAGCAGGAAGAACATATTCGTCACGGCTTAGTAGTGCCATATCAGGATTATCCCCTTCAACGTCAAACAGAACTTCGTCTGACATTCCGTCTCCATTTTCAACTTCTACCTGACCTTCAAAATATTTTGATTGTCCCCCTTCTGAAAGACGAATTAATCCTCCCTGATTAAATCCTGCACCAAGATTTACTTGTGAACCATAGTTAGTTGGTGGTACATAAGGTTTCTGTGGAGTAACTCCCTGTAATGCTTTATCTTGTTGTAAGACTTGTTGTGCCATAGCACCTAGTGCAGAAACTTGTTGTAATGCTGATGCAGTATTCTTTCTGCTACGTTCTCCTTCAACTTCCATGTAAGTTTGACGATACTGTTGCATAGGGTCAAAAGGTTGAACAGCTTGTGGTGTGGGCGTGGGCATTTGCTGCTGTGGCTGTGGTTGAAAAACAGGCTGTACCATTACTGGTTGCTGTGCTACAGGCTGCTGTACCATTGCTGCCATTGCAGAAGTAGGTTGTTGCTGCTGTTGTGGCATTTGCATCTGAGGTTGTGCCATAGGCATACCACCTTGCTGCAGACCAACTAAACCACCTTCAGCGGCATAACGATAAGGTGTAAATCTTCGTGTATATCCTCCACTAGTCATTTCGTCAAGAATTTCTTGTGAAGTTTTTGGTGGACGAATTACTTCACCACCAACTAGTTGACGAGTACCAAAACCAGTTTCAGGTTCAGGACGAGGTTCCATTGGAGGAAGTTCATAAGGTTCTTCTGACGTTAAAGCTGTCAAACCTGCTGAAGCATATGTACTCGGTTTAGAAAATATTTGCCCTGCTCTTTCAGATATTGTAATATCTGCAGGTTGAAATCCTCTTTCAAGAAGAGAGGTACGAGAAACTGGTCCAGCAGCAATTTCTGGTTTTGCACCAATACCTAAAAATCCTGCTTCTGCTTTTAATGGTTCTGTTAAATTAAAAGTTTGTTGAGTAGTCATACCTGCTGATCCAGATAAAGCTGTACCAGAAGGAGTTGCTGTTTCTAAAATTGGTATATCACCTGTTAAACCCGTGAAAACTGAATCATCAAAGGCTGTAGATAAATTTCCTACAGAATCAACACCTGCTGGTAATGCTGCTCCTGCAGAATCCGCAAAAGCAGGTACACCGGAGAATGCTCCCATAATGGCACCTGTACCAAATGACATTGCCCCGCTAAGAAGAGCATCACCGGTTGATTTACCAATTGCTAAACTACCTGCAGTAGTACCTAAACCTGCGCCAATAGCTGCACCCATAAAGCCTGTTCCTAAACTAGTTGCTCCTAATGCAGCAGCAGCAGGAGGGAAGAGAATAGCACCAGCAATACCCGCAATAGAAGGAATAAGTGATTTAAGACTAAAAGCTTCTGGAAGACCAGTTTCAGGATTAATGGTTAGCTGTCCAAGTGAAGCAAGTCCTTGAACTTCAGGCTTAGACATGTGCACCAGTTCAGTGTCGCCATAACGTCCCTGCATTGCCATAAGATTAGAAAGACCACTATAAGGTGCATCCCTATTAACCATTACTGCCATTTTACTTTTTTCCTCTTAGATTCATGTAGTGTGACTGTTCTTTAGTCATGTCTGCATGTAACGTATTGGGTTTATTATACAATGAGTTTTTAGAATATGCCATACCTGAACCAGTTCTGGCACCAAAATAATCAGTTTGAGGGGCAATTCCATTATTGACATTTTCAATAAATGTGCTATTCTGGATAAGATCAAACATTTCAATAAGTTGTTTATTCATTTAATTAAAGTCTACCCAACCTGTGCTAGAGACATAACCTCTAAATTTACCTGAAGAAGTTGAAAAAGATACGTTACCTTCCTGTGGACGTTGAATATCAGTAACACTAATTACAGTATAAATACGTGAAGCAAATCCTAAATCTTGTTGTCTGTCCCTTTGTTCAAGAAGAAACTTTAACTGACCAGCATATGCAAGCATGTCCTGATATAGTACTCTAGGTTCAACCTTTTCAATATCTGCATATAAAGGTAGTTCAGGATAAAGTGCCATTATCGTCTACCGTCAGGTTGAAGTGCAAGGCGTAAGCTACCCCATTGCCAGCTTGTGTGAATATCTTCACATGAAACTTTAATTGCTGCTTGTCTACCCCTTGCACGGAAGTTGATTTGTTGTGTACCTGTATTGATTATGTATGGACCTTTAACTACTTCAGGACCATTAGGATATTGTTTTGTAATAATTGTAATTTTAGTTGAACCTTCATTGATGTCAAAGTCAGGAATCATTTTGTCCATAAACATAATATCGTCACCTTCAGAAATATCAAAGTCTGCTGACTCAATATAAGAAGGTAGTGCTACACCCTCACCATCATAAACTGAAACTGGTTCATTGTCCCAATAATAATTACTTGCTGTTGCACTTACTGCACCTGTAGTAATTGTGTTGTCAAAGATTAAACGATCTTCAAATGTACTATAGAACATAGTACCGTCTACCCAATGGTTTTCTGCAGCATTATAGATTACATATGAATCAGGTTCTTCTGAATTACTAGAAGGATACAGCCAAATTACTTCATTAAACTCAGAGTTGGTTCCTGCATAAACCTTGTCCTTCTGAGTCATATTAAAGCTGTCATATAAGTCTCTGCGTAGTGTACAATCAAGGCGTTGTACTCTACCATTAAAGGCATAGAAGTTATTGTAACCCATCCAGTAAGTTACACCGTCAAGTGTAATTGCAGCGTGTGGTGCAATCATACCACAGTTAGAACCTAGTTGAGTATTGCTAAAAATAAAAGGAGGACCAACATACTGTAAACCGTACATTGCTTTATCTGTCCAGATATGAATAGCATTTCTGGCACGAATACCACCAATAATTTCAGTACCATCAATTAGCTGAATTTCTCCTGAAGTTGAAGAAATACTTGGCTGCCAATTACTGTAATCTTCCTGATCTGACCAACGTACAAGCAAGGGATTATAAACACTTGTACCAAATTCATTTGTACCTAGAGCAATAACGTGACGATCATTAGGAGACACAACAATACTATTAATTCTTGTTGGTCCTGTTTCTACAATTGAAGCACGTACAGGTAATACGCTTGCATCTGCATCCCAATGAAATAGTTGTGAACCACGACGAACTGCAAGAAGGTCTTCGCCCCAGTTATCTAGTGACCATTGATTGGCAAGGAAGGTAATGCCTGAAGCTGATGTAGGTTGGTTCCATGCACGATAGCCTGTAATTGAAGCACCTGCATTATAAACATTTGCACCATAACCAAGACCTTGAATGTTAATTGTTTGTTCAGTAGTAAGAAGGAAACTGGCAGTACCATTACCCATATTAGTTTCAGTACTGGCAGCAATACTGGCAACACTGATATAAAACTCATTTAGACCTGAAACACTAACTACTTGAAAAGTAGGTCCACCAAAACTTGACACTGCAAAATCAGTTGCACCACCAAAACCATTAATAGAAGTATTGGTCCAAAAAATCCAGTCACCTACACTTACACCACTATTTGTAAGACTTACTTGAATAAGCGGAGAACCTACACTAGTATTAAAGTTTCCTTGTACTCCTGCTTCAATTGAGACAACTGTAGTAATTGGAGTAACATCATAGTTATAACCATTATACAGAACATAAAGACGTTGTTCAGTACCTGTAGCAATCAGTTTTTCAGTATTATTATTTACCCAAGTAACTAGATCACGAGAAGTACCAATAATTGCTTGGTCGTAATGTTTTTTATAACCTCTTAGGTTTTCAGGTTTACCTTCACGAAAACGAACACGATTACCCCTGTACCACTTTCCTTCCTCTGAGTACTGAGTTGACTCACGGTGAAAGCCGGGTAAAAAGTTTAGTTTTTGAAAACGTGAAGCTGAACTAGGCATTTACTATCGTTTTAAATCTTGAGCAACAAGAACGTCAACTACTGAAGTTCCTCGTACACTAAATACACACAGGTCTACTGCACTTACAGAAGTAGTAATTGTAGGTGGAGTACCTGCTACAAATTTATAAGCATCACCAAACGAAACTGTTTTTGAACCTGTAGAAACGTCCTGAATAATATAGATATGTCCTACTTGCCCTACTTGCGTATTGGTAGGATTTTCAAGTGTACGGCTTGATCCTACTGCTGAAGTTAATTGTAAAAGAAACTGATTACCATTTGAAAAGTCAACTGCGACACTTGTTGCATCAGTTAAAGTAGTTACTCCTCCAACTACTTGACCAGTAAAATCTGTTTGACCAGTAAAATCTGTTTGACCAGTAAAATCTGTTTGACCAGTAAATGAAGCACTTGCACTTACAGTAAAAGGTGCGTTAACATCTACTGCACTTGTAAAATCTGTTTGACCAGTAAATGAAGCACTTGCACTTACAGTAAAGGGTGCATTAACATCTACCGCACTTGTAAAAATATTTGTATTTGTAAATGTATTACTAGCAGAAAGACGTGCATAAGTAGCTGAAAGATTAAAGGAAGTATCGTTTAGGCTATAGACGGAAGTACCATCACAAACTACAAGAAAAATTGATCCTTCAGTTGCGTTATATCCTGAACCACTAGCAGTCTTAAAAGTTACTGAAGCACTATTTTCATATGTACATTTGTTATTTACCATGTACCCTTTTGGAAGGCTTGGAATAATAACATTTAATGAACTTGAAACTGTTCCCTGTAGTTCAAGAAAAGGTGAACGTGCTTGGTCAGTAGTACCGTCATTAGTAGTTAGTGTAACGTCAACAGTAGAAAGAGAAATAGTAGTATAAGCAGCAATTGCCTGATCAATAATGTCAATAACATTTTGATTTAGAATTGTACCCCAACTATTTGGATTTTCTCCGTCTCCCTGCTTTTCAAGGCGAATGTTTGTAGTATAAGTACTAGCCATTTATTTTAATTCCTCTTAACTGCTTTTCAGTTACACAATTAATTTTTTCAATTTTAGTATTAGAAAATTGGTTTACGTAGTCCATAAAACCATTTGCATATTCTACACAAAGTTCTTGATTTATAAAAGGACCAACATTACTACTTTCATACATTGGATAAATTGTACCGTCCTTTGAAACAAAAAGTAAAGCTACAAGTACAGTAAGATAATACATTTTATTTTTCCATTTCAGGCCAATCGTAAAGAATACCTGTTTTAGTAGTTGTACCATCAGCATTTAAAGTATATTTTAAAAATAGTTTTTCTACAGCACCTACGGAGGTACATGCAGCAATTTCGTTTTCCATAATACCAGCAGTAATGCGGATACTATCGCGCCAGCCTTTAATGTTAGCTGGAACAGAAATTCCCGTGTCTGTCTGTCTAACAATTGCCCAATCTGTTGAAGACAGAAGTGAACCTTGTTGTGATTTAACTTCGTTGATAAGCTGTGTTTTAACTCCAAATTGAACTAACTGATTTCCTTTCTCGTCAAGTACAGGACTACCTGTATTTGGATCGGTTACTGAAACATCTTCAAGTTCTTTAGGTGTTGATGTAATTGTACCATCAGCATTTTGACTCCACCAGTACAGACGGCTATCTGGTGGTGCTTGTAGAATAACTTCAACTAGACCAATAGCTTCTTTTTCTTGTTTTGACCATACATGCCAGTTAGCAGGATGCTGAATACCATTATCATCAGTCCAAGCTTTACCTTCTTTAATTGTTTTTCCATTATAAGTCCACATAGTTTTCTCCTATCGAGCCGGAACGGAGGCGACACCATCGCCGCCAAAGGGGTGTTCTGCAAAAGCCATGAAGATGTGTGTTGCACCATTGTAGTTTGTAATGCCATTAGCGTTTCGCACCTTAAAACCATTGGACAGCAGGTCCATGTAGCGTGCCGAATATTCAGGACTTGTTAGATCTGCATATAATCCGAGATCAGTTTCGTTATAGCCGGGCCGCTCGCTGTCAAAAATTTCCCAAGAGGATGCTACAGTTATATTCTTAATTAACATAAAAGCAGGTCTGAATCCACACCAAATAAACGGGCCAAATGTCGAGCCGTTGCCGTTGTAGCTGCCGAATTTACTGAACCCCTCAATCTCTGCGAAAACATATGCTACATAAGTTCCGCTTGAGTTATTGATGTTGTTGCCGGCCCCGATGGTATAAACGCTGCTAGTCGGTACAGCACGATATGCGTCAGCGGTATCGGTTACGGGGATCGCAGTACTGTTTAGGTAAAACGTCTTATTGATGCCCACGGCGTCATGGTAAGGAATCCAGTTGCCGGTGGTATCCCGTCGCTTCGTAATTATCATTTTTGGGGCTATGCCCAAGCCATGCCCGATGGTCTGATTGTCAGAACCGTTGCCGCTGTAGGTTAGCACGGACACGCCCGATGTTGTGTTAACCGACACCGTAGACGTAATGTCACCATCTTCGTTCGACGCCGTGCCGTTCCCAGCTAACCATTGCCATGCAACGTATGTACCAGTATTGGTATTGTAAGAACCATCTGACCCAACCGTAAACCCGGAGGAATCAAAACTCGTTAAACCTTCTGCAACAGTTTCTTCTAAGGTGTTATCGTTTGAATTAAGTTCCTCTGTAACACCACGAACTGCGTCAGTAAGAACATGTTCAACTGACGCGTTTCTACGCTTTATCCACACAAAGTCAGGTTGGAATGTGCTGTTTTCAATCTGAGATACTGCATTGCCTCCGCTACCAATAGCCGTTCCGTTGCCGGTATACAGCGTCGTCTGAAAATACGCCGAGCCGTCATCGATTGTAGGTGTGGGCAGGTTGGCGGTGGATAGTGCGTTAAACCCCGTCGGGGCGGTATACGTCCAAGTGTCTTCAAGGAAATAAAACGTACCCTGATTGAGCCGCCACGGGCTACAAAATGGTTGCCATCGCTCACCTGTTGGCATGCTTTCCAGTGATGCACCAGTGCCTGCCGCTGGATCACCAGCTGGACTGCCCATCCATGTACCGTTCTTGCCGAACCACAGCTTGCCAGCGTCGGCATCAAAGGCGAACATTATGTGATCGCCGTTGCCAAAGGTCACACCGAGCGAGTTGGTCTCGACAATTGATGAAGAGGCGTCGTAATGGTAAGCGACGCCGTCGTAAGCGCCGACGAATGCGGTGCGTGTACTATAGGTGTAATAAATCGGCGCTGTGTTGTCGCAAATGCCAACGAGCATGCGCTTGGCCTGCGTACCATCCGAGGTGTACGCCATCTCCCAGTACCACTTGCCCGTGGTCATAGCGAAAGTGCCACGGCAGTTTTGGTTCCCCGCGGAGGTGTTACCCGTGATAACAAGGTTGCCGTCGCTCAGTGTCGGGTTGCCGCCCGGCCCACCAATATCGAGAGGGTTCATGGTGCAGCTATTTGCAGTCGGCGTATCAGTAACCTGATCGTCCGAGGTCAACCCTGACGACGTGAAATCATTCCCGTTGCCGGAGTAATCAGCGCCAAGATCAGCGGAGTCTTCGCCTGTGATGTAGAAGCCGTTGGTTCCGTAGGTTCCTGTGTACTCGATGGGAACCCACACGCCGTAGTTGTTGAACTTACCGAACTCAGTGGGGGCTAGGGCTTGACCGTCTATGCCATTATATTCTGACAAATAACCATCTAAATATCTTCCAGCGGCATCTCTTCCTATGTAATGCTGATTGTTTTGAAAAAGGTCTAATGCCTCGTCTAAACCGAGATTATCCGTACCACTTAGCGATGCTTCAACACCATTGACCCAAAGAGTCCGGCGAGCTGATGCGCTTCCTTGTGACGTATCCACTTGAAAGACTAAATGATACCAAGATGACACATCACGATAAACGGCGGTTGTTTGAACGGACAGTTTTGTCGCTCCGCCATTATTTACAACTATCCCTATTATGTCATTTGACTCAAATCTTAAATAGACCGTGTTGTTTGTGTCAGCGTTTGCAAAAATGTATTGTATACTACCTAAATTGCCCCGCTTAACCCATACAGAAACTGTTCCTGCTGTTGCGTCGTCTCCGGCTCCGGCAAAAGTCTTGGTAAGGTAGGCACTATCATCATCATTAAAACGGATCGACTGGTCGATGGTGTAACCACCGCCAGCACCTGCTGCACCTAAAAGAAGATTATTATTAAATACCATGTTATTTTGTTTTAGTTATAGTTTCTTTAATTAAATTGATTATCAAATTCAGTAGTATCTACAGCAATAGCATTATTGAATGGTGTCATATCTTCATCTGTCCAGAACGGCCAGCCAACCACAATTTTGAGATGATCTATGTTTCTTTCTAGTATTGTTTGATCATCTATATATTTGTCAGGGTTAGCAATTACCTCGTTGATTAGGTTTACACTATCCATTGCAGCATTGTAATGGCTTGCAATTTCTTCTGGTGTAATGTCTTCATATGGATTATGTTCTTCAGTCATGGCTTTACTTTCCTTCCTTTAGTCTCTCTACTTCTTGAGATAGTTCCTGTATTGCTTTTACCAATACTGGAATTAGTTTACCCGGTGCTGCTTCAAGTTTTTCTGGATTTGTTTTTAGAACCATTTTCATATACTCTTCAGAATTAA
>Ga0208767_1000396_pt1 | contig 35041 bp, 55 predicted proteins | sample VirMetDEL_Mar_21_FD_184514 | JGI IMG/M metagenome (GOLD analysis project Ga0208767, IMG submission 184514) | Aqueous microbial communities from the Delaware River and Bay under freshwater to marine salinity gradient to study organic matter... | ecosystem: Environmental > Aquatic > Marine >... | reverse complement strand
TAAATTTGTTAACCGAGCGGATGATTTTTTAGTAGTACATAGATATGTACAACATCCTACTGAATGGATGTATAGTTTGATTCACGTTCGTAAAGTAAAAGATGTGGACACAGGAGGTAGACCGACATCAATTGATGCTCCTATAAGGCTAAAAAGTGTCTTAAATAACGTTGGATTTGAAATAAATGGAAAAAATTTGTTAGATTTACCAAAGCGAGTGCAAGTAAATTTACCATTTTGATACAATTTAACATAAATAATACAGGCGTAAACATACAAATAATACCAATTTATGGTACTGCTTTTGGCTTTTTATATTACAATCCTAACCTTGAGCCTGATTTAGATAATGTTGATGAAGAAGATTACTTTGAACAGATAACTATTATGTTATTGTTTTTCGGATTTCATATAACTTGGTTTAAAATATGAAAACTATTTTAGAATTATTAGCAGATAAGCACGAAGATTGGTTAAGAATAGTCAAAAGTTTTGGCTGTAATTCAGAAACATCAGAAGACTTGGTGCAAGAAATGTATATTAAGATTCACTATATTATAAAAAAAGGTGGAGATATAATGTACAATGATACAGAAATTAATCACTTTTATGTTTTTAGGACATTAAGAACAATGTTTATAGACTTAACTAGAAAACAATCTAAAGTAAGTTTTATACCAATAGAAAATACTGAGGATTTTAGCGATGAAGACATAGTAAACATATTTGACAAATTACATATTAATCCCTTTACTGAATTTGACAACATAGAAGAATATCAAAATAAAGTAAATAAAGAATTAAATAAGATGCATTGGTATGATAAAAAAATATACGATTACATACAAGAAGGCGAAAGTATAAAAAGTTTATCTGATAAAACCAATATAAGTTATTATTCTATATACAATACTTACAATAAAGTAAAACAATTTTTGTCTAATAAAATATTTGAAAAATGAAATTAGGAGACTTAGTAGAAAAAATCTTTAAACTAACAGGAATAAAATGGCTGCATAACAAAATATGGTTTGACATTTTAAAGTACGAAAGCTGTGGTTGTAACGATAGAAAAGAAAAATTAAACAATCTTAAAATTAGACGCGATGCTTAAAATGAATAAGATACATTACAATGCTTGGACAGAGTTTTTAGCAAATAGTAAAAACACTATGACAAAAGAAGAGCAAGAATTACTTGCTAATTTACATTCATATTATTTTAAACACAGTTACTATTTACCTTGTACTTGTAGTTCAAAAACTTATAACGCTTGGATTAGTCAGTTAAATGAAATATATAAAAACGGTTTAGATTGAGTATTGATGATGTACACAAATGGGAACAAGCGGTTATTATCTTATTAAATTTTGATGGATGGGAACTTGAGTGGTGTGGTGGTGGATATGAGCACTATGATGCAAAAGGTAAAACACCTAAAGGTTTTGATTGTGTAGTAGAGATGAAGTTTAGAAACAAATACTACGAAGATAAAATGTTGGAAAAATATAAGTATGACCAATTAATGAAAATGGATGATAGTATTGTAAAACTTTATTTTATAAATGACCCTAAGGTAAATTGTTTATTTTGGCTTAATGATTTAGAGATGCCTGAGCCTGTTGATATGTGGTGTCCTGATACAACTTTATGGAGCAGCAAAAAGGTAAAAAAACCTTGTTATTTAATTAATGAAAATTTTGCTAGTATAATTAATTGTAATGATGGCTAGTTTATTAATATTTTTTAATATCTTTAGATATGGAATTAAATAAACTTAATATGTATAAAAAATTTAATGCTTTAGAAGATGTTGAGTTAAATACTAATTTACTTATTATCCAAGAAATAACTGCAAAATGGTATAAAGCTAGACCTGATAATTTAGATTTAAAACTATTAAAAGATGCAGTACTGAAAATAACACAAATAAGCAATAAGTTAAGTTATGAGAAAAGTTTGTACTACAAAACTATAGAAGAGTATAGAGCAGATAAACTTAGGGCAATAGAAAGAGCAAGAAGAGCAGAACAAGAATTACTTAAATACAGAGAAAAACTAAAATTATGAGCAAAAAAGAAAGACACTTCCACGAAGATTATTACAAAGTATTAGAGAAATGCACCAAAGCAGAACTAATTACTAAGCTAGAAGATTTCGATAAAAGCAACAGACGTACAGAATGGAAACTAGATATGAGTGGTGAGTATAAAATAACCATTTACAAAAATAAAAAACAGGTACAGGAATTAAATTTTACTTGGGAAGATAATCCACACGGATGTAGATGGGATGAAGTAAAAGACTTAGAACATTCGTTGATGGCTGCCTATCAAGATTACGATAGTTTAGTTGAAAGTGAAATACTAATTAAAAATGATTGGGATGAGCGACGCTAATACTATAAAACTTTTAGATGGTTCTATTTGGAGCAAAGAAGAACTAATACACAATATGGACAATGATGAGTTTTACTATAAGCTATGTGGTAAAAATATGCTCAGTAGTTCTAGTGCTAAACTATTATTAGATTCTTATAAAAAATATTACTTTATAACTAAGTATGGACAATCAGAATCACAGGCTTTAAGAGATGGTTGGTTGTTTCACACAGCCATATTAGAGCCAAAAGTTTTTGAATCACAAGTATTTGTAGATGTACAAAGCAAAGCATCAAAGGCATATAAATTAGCGGTAGAAGAAAATGGCAAGGCTTTTACATTTAAAGAAAGAGAGTCAGCGGAAAGATTAGCAGATGCATTTTTAAAAAATAGTAAGTTAGTTTCATATTTAAACAAAGCACAATTTGAAGTGCCAATAGCAGGAGAGGTTATGGATATGCCATTTAGAGGAAAAGCTGATATAATAACTAAAGATGGTGGTATTATAGATTTAAAAACTACTACCAATATTAGAAACTTTAAACACTCAGCACGAAACTATTCCTATGACCTACAATGTTACATTTACTGCAACTTATTTAACGTAAGCTATAAAGACTTTTTATTCATTGCAATAGATAAAGACTCATTAGTACCAAAAGTATGTGAGGTAAGTGAGGAGTTTTATTACGATGGAGAAAGAAAGTGTGAACAAGCAATAGAAGAGTATATAAATAACGTAAAACAAGATTTAAATGAATATACACTATGGGAGACGCTATAAAATCTAAAAAGAAAAAATACAATAAAACTAAGAAAGACCTTAACTATGATTACATAAATAATATATCAACTTTTATAAAAGAAATAAGTAATATTAATCCTTTTCAAAACACAAGAAAACGAGAGGTAATAGAAATAAGGTCTTTGCTTATATACATAATGAGAGATATTGAGGGAATGACATATGAATCAATTAAAAATTATTTTATTAAAAAAGGTAGGAAAATGGACCACGCAACAGCATTACATTCTTATGTAAACTATCCTATCTATTCACGTTACAATAAAAAATTAGACGAGTATTTTAATAAGTTGCTTGATGCATCTACTACAGAGAAAATTAGAAAACAAAAAGCAAAAAATATTATAGACCAAAATGACCCTGCAATAGCAGAATTATTTATTTATATGTGTGAAAAAAATACAATTGATGAACTACAACAATGACTTTAAATACGATTTAAAAATAGGTCAAATTGCTGAAAGGGATTTAGGACAGTTATTCGACTATAGTTCCATAGAAGTAAAAAGAGATTTTTTAGCATTAAAAACAGGAAACGTATATGTTGAATATAAAAGTAGAGGCAAGTTAAGTGGTTTGTCAATCACAAAATCTGATTGGTATGCTTTTGTGTTGTCTGAAAAAGTTATAATATTTATTAAGACACAAAAATTAAAACAAATATGTAAAACAAAAGGTAAAATCAAAGCAGGGGGAGACAACAATACAAGTGAAGGAGTAGTTTTGCCAATTAAATATTTATATGATGAAAGTTAAAATAAATGAAATAAAACCTAATCAAAATAATCCTAGGTTAATAAAGGACTATAAGTTTAAAAAACTAGTTGACAGCATAAAGGAGTTTCCTGAAATGTTAGAGAAAAGACCTATTGTAGTAGATGAAGATATGATAGTGCTTGGAGGTAATATGAGGCTTAAGGCTTGTCAAGAAGCAGGATTAAAAGAAGTAGATATATTAATAGCAAAAGGTTGGACAGAACAGCAGAAGCAAGAATTTATCATTAAAGATAATGTAGGCTTCGGTGAATGGGATTGGGATATATTAGCAAATGATTGGGACAACTTACTGTTAGAAAAGTGGGGATTAGATGGAGTAAAGTTTGATTGGGATAATTTAGATTATATTGAAGAGGCAGAAAAGAAAGATGATGCTAATGAAAGAGTTGTTATAGTTCTTGATGAGACTAATAAAGAAAAAAAATCTGAGATAACTGAAAAGATTACTATTTGGTTAGAAGAAAATTTTAAAGGATGTGAAGTCAAATAACACACACTTTAACATATTAGTTAGCTACGCTTATACAGGTAAAGCACCAAAGTTCAATGATGCTGTAATGAATGAAAGCGTAAAGGGTAATGCCAATGTAATGATTGATAGCGGTGCTTTTACTATATACAATGCAAAAAAAGTGTCTAAGCTAAACCTTGATAGTTATTGTACTTATTTAGAAACAAACGCACATAAGGTAGAAAAATATGTAATGCTTGATGTTATTAAAAACGAACAAAAGACAAGACAAAATTATCACACAATGTTAGACAGAGGATTTAATCCTATGTATGTTTTTACTGAGTATGATAATGATTGGGAGTTTCTTAATGAAGCAGTACAAAATCAAAAACATTTATGTGTCGCAGGTGGTGTTACAAATAGAGGAGATTGGATGTTAAAAAGGTATCAAGATGTGTACAAAAATAGCAAAGCAGATATACACGCTTTAGGATTTGTACAATACAATGATATATTTAGATTGCCTTTACATTCTGTAGACAGCAGTAGTTGGTTGCAATCAAGTGAGGTGTATGGTATATTAAATTGGTTTGAAGATAAAATTAAGTCCGTTAGATACATAGACATTTTAACTAAAAAAAAGAAAATGCCAATAGGTTTAAAACAAGCCTTAGAAGAACTAAAGGTAACGCCTAAGGACTTTAGTGATTTAGACAACCATAAGGGAGCAAGAAGTATAGGAACAATGTTAAACGCTGTTGCATATACAAAGTATCAACAATATGCTAAAAGGTTAGGATTGAATTTATTTTTAGCAATAGCAAATACACATCAATTAAATGTGCTACTTTATATAAATAATAACTTAGACAACATAAATTATAATCAATGGAAGCAAAAACACTAATAGTAGTTAATATTATAGCTGAAGGTGTGCATCAATGGAAAGATTGTGACATTAAAGAAGTAGAATATCTTTTAAACTTACACAGGCATAACTTTTATATCAATGTAAAAAAAGAGGTAAGCCACGATGATAGAGATATAGAAATAATAAAGTTTAAAAAACAAATAATAAACTACTTACACAAAAGGTTTTGGAATTTAGAAATGCAATTGCTAGACTTCCAATTGTTAAGTTGCGAACAAATAGCAAAAATAATATACAAAGAGTTTGACTGTTATTCAGTTGAGGTATTAGAAGACAACGAAAATGGAGCAATAGTATTATGAAAAACATATGGTATTTTGGCTTAGAGCCACTAAAAGAAAGATACACTTATCAATTATCTAATATTTGGATGCCAAAAGCATTTGAAAAGTATGATGTTAATTTTATACCTGTCAAGGGAGAACTTCAAACAGGAAAAGAAATTAGGGTAGGTGCTGTGTTAGATGCAGTAGGTAGAGGGCAATATAGTTTGAGTCAATGCAATAACTTCCTAGATAAAATTAGGACATCAAAAGTAAAAGATGGAGATGTTATTTTTTTACAAGACTATTGGACATCAGGTATTGATTCTATTTTTTATGCTTTAGATTCCTATGGTTATAAAAATATAAAGGTGTATGCAATGTTACACGCACAGTCAGTAGATGAGTATGATTTTACCTATGTGATGAAAGATTGGATGAGGTTTTATGAACTAGGTCTTGATAATAGAATGACAGGTATATTTGTTGGTAGCACCATACATAAAGAGCAACTAAGAGCAGCAGGATTTAAAGCACCAATACACGTTGTTAGTTTACCTTTAGACGTACAAGATGTTCTTAAAACTGCTCCTGATATTAGAATTAAAAAAAACAACGTTATATATACTAGCAGATTAGATAAGGAAAAAAATCCTTACTTCTTACTTGAGGTTGCAAAAAAGTTTCTAAAACAAAATCAAGATTGGAATTTTATATTAACAACAAGTGGAACAAATTTTAGAAGTAGTGTAAAAGGAGTAGTAGAAGATTTAGAAAATTATGCCAAACAAAACAAAAGATTTGTTCTAAAGAAAAATTTAACTAAACAAGAATATTACTACGAATTGAGTGAGGCAAAAATACAATTTAATTGTTCTCTACAAGACTATGTTAGTTGGACAGCATTAGAAGCAGATGCGTTTAGATGTAATTTAGTTTATCCTAACTTTAGAAGTTTTGAAGAAATGTATCATTTAAAAAATAAATACACACCATTTAGCATTGATTCTGCAGTTAAGGCTTTAAATAAATCAAAAGATAAAAATGATAAAAATAAAGTAGAACTAGCTATATTATCAGATTGGGGTAGAAGATTAGAAGCACACATAGTTAGTAATGATTATGATGGTGCTGAATTAAATATTTGGCACGAGTATGAATATATTAAAAGGATTATAAATGATTAAAATCAGAAAAAAATATCACTTTTACGCAGGGCATAGAAATAAAAATGCAGGAGAAAAATGTGGCAGGTTACACGGACACACCTATGATGTAGTATGTGAGTTTAAGTTTACCGAAATGAAAGATGGTGTCACTATGTTGTTTTCAGATATAGATAATATAGCCGAACCTATTATAAAAAAATATGACCACTACTTTATTTTATTTGAAGAAGACCCATTAGTAGATGTATTTAGATTAGCAGACGAGCCATTTATATCTGTACCATTTGAAACAAGTGCAGAGAATATGGCTATATGGATATTCAATAGAATAAAAAACGAAGGCAAATTACCTATAACTAGAATAGAATTAGCCGAAACAAAATCAAGCACAATTATATATGAAGAAGTTAGCAATTAGCGAAGTGTTCTACTCCATACAAGGGGAAGGCAAAACAGTAGGAGTGCCAAGTGTATTTGTTAGACTAGGAGGCTGTAATTTAATGTGTGGAGGAATGGGTACTCAATTTGATGGAGAGTTACACAATGATGCTGAGTGGAGATGTGATACAGTTGAGGTGTGGATGAAAGCACAGAGCAAAGAGATGCAGGATGTTTTAGATGAGGAATGTATAGAAGCTATAAAAAATGGCGCACATATTATTTTAACAGGTGGAGAGCCTACAATGCAACAACCGGCATTAGAGGAATTTATTAAGTATGTAAAGTTTAGTTTAAATGTAGATGCGTTTTTTGAAGTAGAAACAAATGGCACAATAATGCCTAGTGATTTTTTATTAAATAATATCGGTCTTTGGAATTGTAGTCCGAAACTAACTAACAGCGGAAACGACAAAAGCATAACATACAAACCTGATGTAATAAAAGAACTAAACAAGCATAACACTATTTTTAAGTTTGTAGTCAACTCTGAAAAGGAATGGCAAGAAATAAAAGACGATTACTTATTCTTAGTAGATAAGAAAAAAGTATATTTAATGCCTGCAGGTGAGAATCAAGAACTGCTTAATGAAAACAAAGAGACAGTTGTAGAACTAGCAAAGAAGAATCATTTAAATTTTACAACTAGATTACATATAGAAATATGGAACAAGAAAACAGGAGTTTAAAAACTAATATAAGTTGGAAAGAAATATATAACAGACTCAGTTATCTAAAATCTGCTTACGAGCCTAACACAAAATACTATGGTGTACCTAGAGGTGGACAAATAATAGCAGGTATGTTAGGTAATGCAGTAGACACAATAGAACAAGCTGATGTAATAGTAGATGATTTAATTGATAGTGGAGCGACACTAAAACAATACAAAAAATACAATAAACCATTTGCAGCATTAATAGATAAAAGACAAGAGTATAAAGGAGAGTGGATAGTATTTCCTTGGGAGAATCATAATGGTAATGTAGAAGATAATGTCACAAGGCTATTGCAATACTTTGGAGAGGATGTCACTAGAGAAGGACTACAAGAAACACCTAAGAGATATGTTAAGTTTTTTAAACAGTTTTTAACTATACCTGATTGGAACTTTACCACATTTAGTAGTGAGGGATATGATGAAATGATAGTTCAAACTAATATACCTTTTTACTCATTATGCGAACACCACATAGCACCTTTTTTTGGTTATGGTCATATAGCTTACATACCAAAAGATAAGATAGTAGGACTAAGTAAATTAGCTAGAACATTAGATTTGTTTGCTCATAGGTTACAGAACCAAGAAAGAATAACTACACAGGTAGCTGAATTTTTGCAAGACAAATTAGAAGCCAAAGGAGTAGCAGTATCATTATCTGCTAAACATATGTGTATGGAAATGAGAGGAGTAAAAAAGCACGACACTTGGACAACAACTACTAAACTAATAGGAGCGTTCAAAGATAGTAATGAAGCTAGATTAGAATTTTTTAACTCAATTAAGAAATGAACAAAACCGAACAACATAAAAAGGCAGTAATAGAAGCCTTAGAAAAATCCTTAGGGGTAGTTACCACAGCTTGTAAGCAAGTTGGTATAGGTAGGACACAATTTTATGAGTGGTTAAAAGACCCTGAGTTTAAAGCTGAGGTAGATTCAATACAAGACATTGCTCTTGATTTTGCTGAGAGTCAACTGCATCAACAAATTAAAGGAGGCAATACTGCTGCAACTATATTTTATTTAAAGACTAAAGGCAAAAGGAGAGGCTATGTAGAACGACAAGAAATAACAGGTGCTGAGGGTCTGCCTAACGATATTAGAATCAATATTATAGAAAGTGGTGAAACAATCCACGATTGATACAAATGTTGTATGTAAGCATCTACTAAACTCTGACAAAAAAATAATAGTAGAGCAAGGTGGTACACGCTCGGGCAAAACATATAACATACTTATTTGGATTATATTTTATTACTGCCCTGAGAATAGAGGCAAGACTATAACTATATGTCGCAAAACTTTTCCCTCACTTAGAGCCTCTGTGATGCGAGATTTTATACAGATATTACAGCAGTATCAAATGTATAGTGAAGAGTCACACAATAAGTCTAGTAGTGAGTACGTTTTATATGGTAACCTAGTGGAATTTATTTCTTTAGACCAACCACAAAAGGTAAGAGGTAGAAAAAGAGACTTACTATTTATTAATGAGGCTAATGAATTATTTTGGGAAGATTGGCAACAGCTTTTATTTAGAACAAAGGAAAAGGTAATAATAGATTACAATCCCTCAGATGAATACCATTGGATTTATGACAAGGTAATACCTAGAGAGGACTGTGATTTTTTTATAACTACCTATTTAGACAATCCATTCTTAGGAGATAGCATCAAGCAGGAGATTCAAAGGCTAAGAGAAACAGACGAACAGTATTGGCAGATATATGGCTTAGGTATTAAAGGGGTAAGCAAGTCGACTATATTCAGATACGTTGAAGTTAATTACATACCTGAAACAGCTAAGTTTCTTTCTTATGGTATGGACTTTGGATATACTAATGACCCTACAACCTTAATAGGTATTTGGATAGATGGTTATAATCTTTATGCTAAAGAGTTTCTGTATCGCACTATGATGACCACTACTGATATAAATAAATTTCTTAGTAGCTTAAATATAGATAGGGAAATGATATGGGCAGACTCAGCCGAAGTGCGTTTAATAGACGAACTAAGAAGGATGGGTTGGAATATTAGACCTAGTATAAAAGGTAGAGATAGTATTAATGCAGGTATAGACTTATTAAAGCGATACAAAATACACTTAACACAAGACAGCAACAATGCCATACAAGAGTTTAGAAACTATAAGTGGGATGAGGACAGAAGTGGTAAGACAATAAATAAACCAATAGACAGACACAATCACTTGATTGATGCTTTACGCTATGGAACTTATAGTATTTTAAGCAAACCTAACTTTGGTAAATACGTTATAAGATAAAATAGTTATTAAAATATTTTGATAACTCAGAAAAAGGTCTTATCTTTAAGTATAATTTTAAAGCAATATTATGAAAACAGATTTTGAAATATTAAAAGATTGGTGGGAGTTTATGACACCGAAAAGATGGTTGCAATCCATTTTATTAGGCATAGGTATGGTAGCTAATATATATATTTGGCTTTATGTATTTGCCTTCTTCAATATTTTTTTATAAATTTAAGAAACAAAGAATAGAAATTATGACACAAGTATTTGAACATTTAGGTTACTCACTAGAGTATTATGTCGATGGTAAGTATATCGGCAGCATCAAGACAGACCAAGAGCCTACTAGCTTTGGTTATGACAGCAGACAGTATTATATTGCTGAGGATAGTTTTCAACTTACCAATGCAATGGGCAAGGTTAAGACTATTAAGAAAGGTAGCAGGTATTATACTGAAGCTATTAGATTATGTGGTAAGGTATTAGGTAGCCACGAAAGAAAAGTAGAATTATTTAGAAACTCTAAAGCCTGGAAAAATGCATAACGGTTGGACAAATTACGCTACTTGGAGAATAAACTTAGAAATATTTGACAATATAGATTCTGATAATTGGGCAGAGGATATAGACAACTTAAGTAAATATGAGTTTGGTCAATGTCTAAAAGAATATGTAGAACAAATGTTAGAGTCAAAGAATGATTTAGCAGAAAGCTATGCCTTAGCATTTATCAATGATGTTAATTGGTCAGAGATAGCAGAACATATTATAGACACATATAAAGAAAACTATTGTTGTGATAATTGCAACGAAAGAATAGACGAGCGATATATGAAAAGTTTCTGCTCCGAAAAATGTGAGAAAGAATATTGGTTATTAGCCGACCATCCAAAAGGCTAAGTTTCATTTGTTTTTTTTGTTTAACTTGGGGCAGCTTTAATAGGCTGCTCTTTTTTTATAAAACTTTTTTTAAATACGTTATACAAGTATGAAGTTACATTTGCAAATACCTGACACCATAGAAGATATTACTCTTAAACAGTATATGGAGTTTGAAAAGGTAAATATTGAAAGCAATCAAGACAGTACCTTTCTTATGCAAAAGACAGTAGAAATATTTTGCAAGGTAGATTTAGAACTTACATTACAAATTAAATTCAACGACCTTAGAGATATTACAAATCATATTTATAGTTTGCTAGAACAAGACACAGATTTAGTTAGTGTGTTTAAATTAGATGACAGAGAGTATGGTTTTATACCTAAGCTAGACGACATAACATTAGGAGAGTATATTGACCTTGACACTTATTTAGGCTCTTGGAAAAATATGCACAAGGCTATGAGTATTTTATATAGACCTATTGAGTACAGAAAAGGCGATAGATATATTATAGAAGATTACAATGGTACAGACAATGCAGACAAAATGCTAGATGTGCCTTTAAATATTCCTTTAGGTGCTATGGTTTTTTTTTGGAATTTAAGAAGCGAACTACTGAGTCTTTCCCTGAATTATACTCGGAAGGAGTTGGGGGAGAATCTGACCTCGGAGCAGTTGCAAACTTTGGAAGTAAATGGGGTTGGTATCAATCAGTCTTTGCACTCGCTAACGGAGATATTGAACGATTTGAAAATATCACAAAACTTTCGGCTTTAAAATGTTTAACTATGTTAGCTTTTATGAAAGAGAAAAACGAACTAGAAGCACAGCAGATAAAAAAAATATATAAATGAAAAAAAAGAAACAAGTAAAAGAAATTAAGTTTTGCAAAGGTGGTAAGTGCAACTGTGACACTAAAAAAACACTTGCTAATATCTTTCCTTATCATTTACCTAATTGCTTAACAGAAGCTGAGTTTGATTCTATTAATACTAATACAACACCTGCGGAAGAATTAGGTTACATATATGGCAGAGTGTTTAATTCAGACAATAGCTACACAGAGAAGCGATACAATCAATTAAAAAGAATAGCAAAAGAATATAAATGAGTCAGCAGGGAACAAGAGCATTTTATCAAATAACTGAAACAATAAAAAACCAATTGTTAGAGGATGTTAATGTCAACACAGTTACTTTTGGCAACATTACTGATATAGATTTAAGTAAACAAACTATGTTTCCTCTTTCACACATAGTAGTTAACAATGTTTCTTTTCCTAATAACACAGTTAGTTTTAATATATCAGTCTTGTCTATGGACATAGTAGACCAAAGCAAAGAGGAAGTTGTAGATATATTTAGAGGCAATAATAACGAACAAGATATACTTAATACGCAGTTAGCTGTTCAGAATAGATTAATGATAGAACTAAAAAGAGGTGACTTATTTACAAGCCAATACCAATTAGAGGGTGTTGCTAGTTGTGAGCCTTTTACAGATAGGTTCGAACATTTAGTAGCAGGTTGGGCACTTACTTTTGATATAATAACTTCTAATGACATCAGTATATGCGATTAGAGGACGTTAGAGAGACTTTAAGAAAGTTTGGGGACTTAGTTATACTTGAAGCTAAAAAAGAACTTAAAACGCAAGGAAAAGACGTTACAGGTAATCTTGGCAATTCTTTAGAAGCTAAGTTAGGAGAGGATGAACAAACATTTATCTTAAACTTCTTAGGATTACAGTATGGTAAGTATGTAGACAAAGGTGTAAAAGGAGCGGTAAAACCTTATGGTGGTAAAGATGCAGCGAAACAACCATACGATAAAAAAACTGTATATGCTTACACAGATAAAATGCCACCACCTAGTAAGTTAGATAAATGGATAGTAAGAAAAGGACTAGCACCAAGACAAAAAGGTAAGTTTACAGGCAGAAAGATTAGCACAGTAGGATTTGAAAAGTCTATACAATTTTTAGTAGCAAGAAGTATTTATAGCAAAGGATTAAAAGCTAGTTTATTTTTTACCAAACCATTTGAAAAGCATTTAAAGAACTTAGAAAAACAATTGTTCAACGAATTTGAAGTATCAATAGATAAAGTATTTAAGAAATGAGTACAAAAATTAATGTTAGAAGTCCATTCTATTTAAGTTATTCAGAACCTACAGAACCGAGTGTAGAACTTACCTGTGCGTTAATTAACTTAAATAATTTTAGTGTAGACCAATTTGGGGAACTAACATTACCTAATACAACTTATGGAACGATACTATCCTACACTTCTACGGATGGAGATTTTAGTGATGGTAGATTTTCAACAGTAGGAACTGCAACAAGTAGAACAGTAACCTTTACTATTTCTATTCCGCCTAACTTTAGTAATGCATCAGATGATACTATAGATTGTACTGCAACTGCAACGCAACCTGTGTTTACTTGTACAGGAGGTGTAACAACAAATGGTTCTATACCTAATCAATCAATAGACACTCAAGGAGATACAGTAACAATAGATTTAAGTTCTTACTTTACACAAGGTACTGACCCAATACAGAGTTATAACATACTAAACAACTATCCTGACTTTTTTACTACTATACTAACAGGGAATGATTTAGAGATAATAGGAGGTTATAGAGCAGGAGTTAAAAACTTATATGTAACTGCTTCTGATGGAGATGATTTAACTTGTAACGCAACACAATCAATACAAGTAACGACAACTGCACAAGAAACATACGACTGTGATGATTCATATTTATCAGGTGGTACTATAGCACAAGATGGAACTATAACAGACCCTGATGTTAATGGAACAGTAGCGTCTAAAAGTTTAACAAGTGGAGGTGCGCATATCACTTCATATAGTGCAAACAACACAGGGAGTGCGAGAGATGTTACATTATTCTTTGATATAACAGTACCTGCAGGATATTCTAATGCAGGAGCAGAGGTAATATGTTCTAAGACATTTAGTCAACCTAGTAGTGCATTACCAACTTTTGATTGTGAGGTAGCAGGTTTATCAGGACAAGCAATAACATCTACAGGTATTATTTCAGTAGGTCGAGCAAGAAATGGTTTTATTACAAACCTAAGTCCTATAAAATTTGATACAGTATCATCTAGTACAGAAAGAACAGTAAACTTTGAAGTTACTGCACCATCTAGTGGTTACAATAACAATAGCGCAAAGATAACTTGTAGTGTAACAATGACCCAACCTCCATCAGTCGCAGTTCTAAGTTGTGGAGATGCAAATTGGTATATAGATACTGGACAAGATTTTATGACAGTAGACCAAGTAGAGGCAGCTTTTCCTTTAGGATACCCTGCTTATTGGAATAATGTAGCTTTAAGTGTTGAAGCAAGATACAATACATACGGAACAAGTAATAATGCTACTTTTGCTAGTAATGCTAATCAGCAAGTATCATTACATTCCATCTATATAGAACAAAACATTAATAAACCAGTCTGTATAGGGCACGATGATGCTACAACGCAAATCAATGTACGGAGAACAAACTCACAGAACCCATCAGGAGGTAGATACTACAGGGTAACAAGACAGAACGAAGGTATAGCACCACCATTACCAAAAAACGTTGTAGAATCTTATTATATAAAACAAGAAACAAATGGTGTTATAAGCGAAATCTGGTTTGTAGAATGGGAACTTGGAAGGTTTAGACGAATAGATAATTTAACCTAATTATGGCAATCAAGACAGTAGATTTAAAAATATATATATACGAAGGTACAGTAGGGTCGTATGTAACAACTGACCTTAAATATGAAATACAAAAAGAAATCTTGACAGGAGATACTAATGTAGTATTTGAGATTGCAGAACTTGTACGTGATTATCTTAAAACAGATTTTAACAATGACTATCTAAGTCAAGCGGTATGGGTTACAACAGTAGCTACAATCTTAGATGAAAACGATATTGTATATACTTATGGTTCTCCTGTAAGTGATAACTATTTAGCAGTAAATGGGTTTGGGTATTTTGAAGATGAAATAAATCCTGAACTACAAAGACACGCATTAATGACTGCAAACACAATATACTTACCTGAAGGTGTTGCAGGAAAACTACCAATATTTGCCGAAGGAGTTGGTAAGGTTACAATAGATTCAACAGATACAGAAATAACAGATAGTGGTAATACAAACCAAAAAATACAATACGTTACAATACCTGCAGATAGTAGCACTATACAAGTTTACGATACAGACGATACAACACTACTTAAAACTATAAACGTAAATAATGTGTGCGAACCAAAATTCACTCCTTACAAAGTTACTTTTATAAACAAGTATGGAGCGTTCCAAGATTTATATTTTTTTAAGAAATCAACTGAATCATTCAATGTAACGGACGAAAAGTTTAAACGAAACACGATTGAAAACGCGACAGTCACATATCCGAAATACGGTGGTCAAGAAGAAAGGTACAACACCAACGCAAGAAAAAGCATTTCTTTAAACACAGGGTTTATAAATGAAGATAGTAATAGTACAATAGAAGAACTGTTTTTATCAGAAAGCGTATGGATAAGACAAGATAGTAGTACACTTCCTATAGTACCTACAAGCAAATCACTAACATTAAAAACATCAGTAAATGACAAATTAGCAAACTACACAATAGATTTTGAATTTGCGTTTAATAAGATAAACAATGTACGATAATGCTAAACCTACAACTATATATAGAAGGTCAGGAAGTAGATTTATTTCAAGATGAATCAGTTACACTTACACAAACCCTACAGGATGTAAAAGACATAGAGAAGGTTTTTACGGACTTTTCTAGGTCGTTTAGTGTACCTGCATCTAAAACAAATAACAAGATATTTCAACACTTCTATGATTACCATATTATAGGATTTGACGCACGTAAAAAAAAAGAAGCAGAACTATACTTAAACTACAAACTATTTAAGAAAGGAAAAGTAAAATTAGAAGGTGCATCAAGAAGAGACAACAAAGCACACACTTACAAACTTACATTCTTTGGTAATGGTATAAATTTAAAAGACCTATTAGGAGAAGATAAACTAGATGCACTTGCAATGCTGAAAGACGATGCGTTTAAGTTTACATATTCAGATGCTAATATTAGGTCTTATATGAGTGGGGGTTTGGATATTACACATTCAGGTGTTACGTACACAGATGCTATTTTGTTTCCTCTTATAACGCACACTAAAAGACTTGTTTACGATTCTGCAAGTGGTTCAGCTTATGACAATACAGATACTCAAAATAACATAGCATACGAAGCAGGAAGCACACACGGACTACAACTATCTCAATTAAAACCTGCACTTAGGATATATCCAATAATAAAAGCTATTGAGGAACAATACGGAATTACGTTTAGTACTGATTTCTTTAATACTACAAATGAACCTTTCTACAATCTTTATTTGTGGCTGCATAATAAAACAGGAGGTCTCTTTGAAAATGAAGGTAATGTAACACCCGTAGGAAACTTTAGTTTAGGATATGTTAACGGTTCTACAATAGATTTATTTTCAAACAATTTTGATACACCACAAGCAGACCAAGTTGGAACAGTAGCAGGAAGAAAAGAACGCAGGATGGATATAACTATTGTGCCTTCCGTTGCTGATGAATTTAACTTCATTATATATAAAAATGGAGAAGTATATGAAAGGTATGATAATATTTCAAGGGATGCCACAACGCTAGAGTACAGGGATATTAGACAACTTGTATTAGAGGCAGGAAACTATACTTTTGCAATAGAATCAGATACACCCAGCACCTACGACTTTAGAATATATATAGAAAGAGATGGTTTTGGTACGGATGATGTTTTCTTTACTGCGGATGCAGAGGTGCTAACAGATGTACAATTTAGACCTGCAAATCAATTACCTGATATTAAGGTTTTAGACTTTTTAACTTCTTTGTTTAAGATGTTTAATCTTACATCTTTCCAAAACGATGCAGGTACAATAGAAGTCAAAACATTAGATGATTTCTATGCTAGTAGTTCTGTAATCCACGATATAACAAAGGACTTGGATAAAACCGAATCAAGTGTAGATTCCGTATTACCCTATAAGCAAGTCAATCTAAGATACGATGGACAAGATAACTTCTTTGCAAAAAACCATAGCGAACTATTTAATCAAGAGTGGGGTACATTACAATACAGAGCAGCAGATAAGTTTGAAGGGCAGTCATATACTATTACAGTACCTTTAGAACATTTTAAGTACGAAAAGTTAAAAGATATTAATGGAGGCACATTCACAGATTTGCAATGGGGATGGAGTGCAGATGTAAAGCAAGAACCAAATCTTGGTAAGCCTTTACTATTTTATCCTATACAACAAAATGAAACAATAGGTGTAATAGAAAGTGATGGAGATTTAGTATCACACACAGGTGTGTTTGTACCATCTAATTCTGTAAGTCTTACAGATTCTAAAAACTTAAACTTTAATGCAGAGATAAATGAGTTTGGTTTAGTTCCTTACAATCAAACGTTATTTGATACTTATTACAAAAACTACGTACAAGAGATATTTGACCCACAAAGAAGATTAACATCTGTAAGTGCATATCTACCTTTGTCTATGTTAATGAATTTATCGTTAGCAGATGATATAAGAATATTTGACAACCTTTACAGAATAAATAAAATAACAACAAACTTTGAAACATTAAAATCTAAGTTAGAGTTAATAAACAAAAAAGAGGATGCAGGAGCAGTCATAGAAGTAGACCCTATAGTACCTGATAGATTCGTGCCTGTTAGAACTTGTATTACTGTTGATTCTACTACTATTTATTCAGATAGTGCAACATTAAGAGTAGATGCTTCTTGTTTCTACGATGGTGTAGATGTTACCTCTACAAACGAACCAATCCCTGATACGGTTTATCCACATAACGAGCCTGTACAGACTTTAATAGATGAACCTGTTATTGTTACAAAAGCATCAATTAGTGCAGTTGGTTCAAAAGATAGCACATCTAATTCTGTTTATTTATCACATAAAATAAATAGTCTAGGTACGATTTCAAACACACCTAATATTGATGAATATGGATTTTTATATACAACAGACGCTGCAAATTTCGATACACAAAATATCGATGACTTGAAAGCAAAAGCAGGAATTGATGTAGCTGCGTTTACAACAACACAACAAAATAAGAATGTAAATCCAAATATTGTAAATTATCAAGTAACAAGTGTTTCTAGTGGTACTATTATATATTTTAAATTTTACGCTAGAACTAACACATCAAGCAACTACGCATTTGCAGATACATTATCTGAATTAAGAAATACTACAACACTATTATGATACAAAACATATTAGACTTATTAGAAATAGCAAAGCAAAATCAACTTACAGGAGAGTATGTTGAAATAGCTTTAGGCAAAAATAAATACCCTGAAACTATAAAAGAGGGATATAAAATGTTAAAACAAGAGTTATGGCAGAGAAAATAATTGACCTAAAATTAAACGCAAAAGAAGCTATTACTCAGATACGAACTCTTGATGAGGAAATAGTAAAACTTGAAGATAATGTAGCAGATGCTCAAAGGGAACTTCTTAAAATGGAAGCTGAACTTAGTAAATTAGGAGGTTCAGGTAAAGAGTTAGCGAGAAGAAAACAATTAAATGATAAGATAGAAAAAACTAAAAATCTTATTAAACAGGAAAACCTAGCACTAAAACAAAGTAAAAAGGCTAAGACACAACTTAATAATGAAAATGCTAAGTTTAATAAAAAACTAAAAGAACAAGCTAAGGCTCACAATGAAGTATCTAAAGGCATAACTAAAACTATAGGAGGTACTTCAGTATTAGATAGAGCAACAGGAGGACTCTTTAGTAAGTTTACAGGACTAGCACAAGGTCTAAGAGCAGCTACACAAGGTATGAAGTTATTTAAGGTAGCTTTAATTGGAACAGGTGTAGGTGCTTTAGTAGTTGCATTAGGGTCTTTAATAGCAGCTTTTCAAGGAAGTGAAGAAGGACAGAATAAATTAACAAAAGCACTTAATCAAGGCAAAGCTATTATTGCTAATACTATTGAATTGTTTTCAAAATTAGGAAATGGTATAACAAACACATTTTCTGCAATAGGTAATTTCTTAACAGGTAAAGGAAGTATAAAAGACATAGGAGAAGCTGTAAGCGATACTTTTGATACTGTAAGCGAAAAGGTCAGCAACTTTAGTAAAGACATCAAAGAAGATATTAAAGCAGCAGGAGAATTGTCTGATGCTATTGCTAAAGCAGATAAGATAGATAGAAAGTTAATAGTAGAGAGACAAAAGGCAAATGCTAAGGTTAATGAACTAAGAACAAAAGCATATAACACAGAAAAATATAACGCAGAAGAAAGAATAAAATTTTTAGAAGAGGCTATTACTATCGAAGATGGTATTACTAATAAAGAAATAGAAGCTGCAAGATTAAGGTTTGAGGCTAAGAAGAAGGAAAATGATATGACTTCCTTAGCTAGAAAAGAAGACCTTGATGAACAAGCTGAACTTGAAAAGAAAGTATTTGAGTTAGAAGCTAAAAAAATAAACAGACAAAGAGAGGTACAGAATCAGCGACAAATGTTATTAAGAAAACAAAAAGCTGAGGAAGATAAAAGAATAGCGGAAGAACAAGCTAAAGAACAAGATAGGCTAGATGCTTTACAAGAAATTAGAGATGAGTACACACAATTAGAGTTAGAGAAAAAAGCTGTTACTGAACTTCAAAAAGTAGAGTTAGAAGAAGCTAATAAATTAGCAGAACTAGAGGCTCTTAATGCTAGTGAGGAAGCTAAACAACAAGTAATAGATTATTACTATTCTTTAAAAGATGAGGCAAGACAAGCAGATGCTCAAAAAGAAATAGATGCAAAAAAACAAGTAGCAGAAGCCGAAGCACAAATTCAAAAACAGAATATAGATAACATTGGAGCAGGATTTGCTTTACTTTCTCAATTAGCAGGTAAAAATAAAAAATTACAAGCGGTTGCATTAATTGGACAAAGTGCTGCAGGCATAGCAAAGACTGTAATCGAAACACAAGCAGCAAATGCAACAGCAACTGCCCAAGGTGCAGCATTGGCAATACCAACCGCAGGTGCATCTGTTGCAGCAGCAACAGGTATAGTAGCTGCAAATAATATATCTGCAGGAATAGGTATAGCGGCTAATATAGCAGCTACTGTTAAAGGATTACAAGCATTAGGAGGAGGCGGTGCACCTAAAGGGGGAGATATTAAAGGAGGCAGAGGACAATCTAATGTACCTGCATTTAATGTAGTAGGCGCAGCACCTGAAAATCAACTTGCACAAGCAATAGGCGAACAAGAACAAAAACCTGTAAAGGCATTTGTAGTAACTAACGAAATAACAAACGCACAAGCATTAGAACGTAATATAGAGCAAGGAGCATCAATAGGATAAGTTATTTAAAATAGAAATAAATTATGAAAATAGTAGAACTTATAATAGACGAAAACGACGAGTTTAATGGAGTAGAAGCCATTAGTATAGTCGAAAATCCTGCAATAGAAGAAGATTTTGTTGCATTAAAAAGGCAAGAAGAAATTAAATTAGCAGAAATAGACTCCGACAAAAAGATACTAATAGGTGCTTTATTGATACCTAATAAGCCTATATACAGACGTAATGGCGAAGAAGAGTACTATATATATTTTAGTCGTGATACTGTGCTTAGAGCCTCTCAAAAGTACCTTAAAAGCGGTAATCAAAAAAATAGCACTTTAGAACATCAAATGAACATACAGGGTTTGACACTAGTTGAATCTTGGATTAAAGAAGATATGGTACACGATAAGTCAGTTAAATATGGTATGGAAGTACCTGTGGGAACTTGGATGGGTACAGTTAAGGTTGACAATGATGAAATTTGGAATGAATATGTTAAGACAGGTAAGGTAAAAGGATTTAGTATTGAAGGTTACTTTGCTGACAAAGCTGAGTCTCCACAAGAAAAAGGAATAAAAGACAGTCTAAGTGAGCAAGAGGAAGCACAAGTTTTAATAGACAAACTGAAAGACTTGTTTAAAGAAGATGACGACCCTTGTTGGGAAGGTTATGAAATGATAGGATATAAAATGCTAGATGGCAAAAAAGTACCTAATTGTGTAAAAATTAAATAATGAGCAGACACTATAAAGGTAGATATTCTTCTCCTAGAAATAATAGAAGAGCCTGTTTATGTAGGGATGGAAGTTATTCTAGAGATTGTTGTGATGGAGATTACTTTGCACAAGGAATAGGAAATGTAACAGGCGAAGGTATAACAGATGTTATTTACAAATATATTATAGAATCTTGTAGCGATAGCCATAGACACCACGCACATATACATACAACACCTTTAACAGTAGGTAAGGTATATTATTTGGAACTAGAAAATAATCACAATGAGTGTTATACTATTATACAAGAATCAGGAGGCGAGGGCATACACATAGATTCTGCATCTAGCTTATATGATGATTGTGCTACTTGTCAAGCAGATAACTAATGAAAATGCAAAATAAATAACCAATAACGTAATATAAATATGAAAAATCCAGTAGAAATGTTAAAAGAAATTAAAAACCTATTGGGCGTAGAATTATCTGAACAAGTTCAAACAGAACCACAGGTAGTTTTAGCACAATTAAAATTAGACAATGGTACTGTCTTAGAAGCAGACGATTTCTCAGCAGGTAAGGATGTTTTTATCCTAACTGAAGATGAAAGAGTAGCACTACCTAAAGGCGAGTATCAACTTGAAGATGGCAGAACTTTAGAGGTCATAGAAGATGGTGTTATTAATTCAGTAGAAGTTAAAGCTGAAGAAGCACCTGAAGAAATGCCTGAAGAAGATGAAGCAGAACTAGACGAAACTCAATATCCTACAAGAGAAGAATTTGATGCTCTTAAGGAAATGGTAATGTCTATAAAAGAAGAAATGGGAGCGTATGGAGATAAGGATGATGAAAAAGAAATGGAAGAAGCTGAAGAGTTGAAACAAGAACTTTCTAAACCTGCAGCACAACCTATCAAACATAATCCTGAGGCTCAAACTAAAAGAAAAAAAGTGCTTTACTCTCAAAAGAGACCTGTAAACACTTTAGACATTGTAATGAATAAAATCTTAAATAAATAAAATGGCAACAATTACTACTTCAAATGACGTATTAAGAGCGAGAGCAAAACAAAACACAATCTCGGCTGATACAACTATTAAAGACAATCAAGCAGGACAAGAGTTTAACATCGCAACAGATGCATTAACTATTACATTACCTGCTATTACTTCTGAAAACCTAGGTATGGAATTTACTTTTAGAAATACAGGTGCAGATGCGAACAATATTATCACACTAAGTCCTGCTTCTTCAGATGCTATACACGGTACAGTAGGAGCAGTACAATCAGGTGGTGTTGATAATAAAGATTGGATTAACACTAAGGCAACAGCTAATAAAGGCGACTGGTGTACTATCAAAGCAGTAGCACTTACTGATTGGTATTTAACAGGAGGAGATGGCGTTTGGGCATCAGAAGCATAATATAAACTTATAATAAATAGATAATGGCAACAACAACTTCAATAACTACAACTTACGCAGGTGAATTTGCAGGTGAATATATCTCAGCAGCACTTTTATCTGGTAACACATTAGAAAATGGTGGTATCACTATTAAGCCTAATGTTAAATTTAAAGAGGTAATCAAGAAAATTAGTACTGATTCCTTAGTAAAAGACGCTACTTGTGATTTTGACCCTACAAGTACAGTAACCTTAGAAGAAAGAATCTTACAACCAACTGAGTTACAAGTTAACTTACAGCTTTGTAAAAAAGATTTTCACTCTGATTGGGAAGCTGCTCAAATGGGATACAGCGCACACGATAGCCTACCTCCTTTATTCAGCGACTTTTTATTAGGTCACGTAGCTGCAAAAGTAGCACAAAAGACTGAGCAAACTATTTGGAATGGAGCCGCTGCAACAGCAGGAGAGTTTGGTGGATTCAAAGAATTAATGTTAGCTGATTCTGATGTTATCGACGTATCAGGTACTGCTGTTGATTCAGGAGATGTTATCGCTGAATTAGGAAAAGTAGTAGATGCTATTCCATCTAGCCTTTATGGTAGTGATGACTTAACTATCTATGTTTCTCAAAACGTTGCAAAAGCGTATGTAAGAGCATTAGGAGGTTTCGCAACTAACGTAGGAGCATCAGGTATTGATGCACAAGGTACTCAGTGGTACACAAACGGAACACTTTCTTTTGATGGTGTAAGATTGTTTACTGCAAATGGACTTGCTAACAACACTATGGTAGCTGCTGAAAAAAGCAACCTTTTCTTCGGTACAGGCTTAATGTCTGACCAAAATGAAGTGAAAGTAATTGATATGGCTGATATTGATGGTTCTCAAAATGTGAGAATTGTAATGAGATATACAGCAGGTGTACAGTACGGAATCGGTAGCGATATTGTTCTTTACTCAGTATAATTAGATTAACCAATAAATTAAGGGTGGGTGAGCCAATAAGAGCCTACCTGCCCTTTTTTAATTTTAAAAATATATAATATGGCTTGTGATTTAACTAGAGGGCGTAAAGAACCGTGTAAGGACGTAGTAGGTGGTTTAAGAGCAGTTTACTTTACTGATTTCGGAGATTTCGGAACAGTAACACAAACAGGCGACGAAATTACTAATATGTCAGGTACATTTACTGCTTTTAAATATGAAGTGAAAGGGAATAGTAGTTTCGAGCAAACTATTACTTCTTCAAGAGAAAATGGCACAACTTTTTTTGAGCAAACATTAAATCTTACTTTACACAAATTAAGTAAAGAGGACCACGCTGAAATTAAGTTACTTGCTTTTGGAAGACCTCACGTTGCAGTTGAGGACTATAATGGTAATGTTTTTGTTATGGGATTAGAACACGGAGCAGATGTTTCGGGTGGTACTATCGTAACAGGAGCAGCTATGGGAGACCTTAGTGGTTATACTTTAACATTGACAGGACAGGAGTTAAAACCTGCGAACTTTGTTGCTAATCCAACTGCTGCTGACCCATATGATGGTATGACTAGTGCAACTGTAACTATAACAGTAGGAACAAACTCATAATTGTTTTTCATTTGGTAAAAGAGGGGTAGCAGAAATGTTACCCTTTTTTTTTGCAATATTATTAGTTACTTTCGTTATATGAATATGAAAGTTCTAACTACAAGTGCATCAGAGCAAACATTCAAAGTAATACCAAGAGAGTATGTTACTAGTTTGAGTGCAGACATAAGAGATGACAGTTCAAATACTACAACTAATTATACTAGTTTAACAGGTACTGAAAGCCAAAATCATTTGCAGGTAGCTATTACTTTTAACCCTGTTTTAAAAGAGGGTAGGTTTTACGATATGGTACTTAAAAAAGGTGATGGTACTATAATTTATAAGGATAAAATATTTTGTACTAACCAACCTATTGACCAAACTTCAAGCGAAGAATATACTGTTAATAGCGGAACATACACATCAGATACTAGTTTTGATAACGACTTTATTATAATATGAAACAATTTGGAATAGTAAATTTAAGCAACTATACTTCTCCTGAAATTAAGGAAGTTAGAAATAAAGATTGGGTATCTTACGGTCAAGACAATGATTATTATCAGTATTTAATAGACAGATATAATGGCAGTCCTACTAACAATGCAATAGTAAATGGACTGTCTGAAATGATATTTGGTAAAGGACTTAACGCAACTGATTCAGATAGAAAGCCTGAGGAATATGCACAAATGATTTCTTTATTTAAAAAAGATACAGTTAGAAAATTTTGCTATGATTTAAAATTAATGGGTCAATGTGCAATTCAAGTTATTTATTCTAAGGACAGAACTAAGATTGCACAAGTAGAACATTTACCTGTTGAAACTATTAGAGCAGAAAAAGTAAACGAAAATAGTAATCAAGTAGAGGGTTATTACTATCATTCAGATTGGCTAAATGTAAAGCCTAATGACCAACCTCAGCGTATACCTGCTTTTGGTACTTCTAATGAAGCAATAGAAATACTTTGTGTTAAGCCATATAGAGCAGGATTTTATTATTACAGTCCTGTTGACTATCAAGGTGGTTTGCAATATGCAGAACTGGAAGAGGAAATAGCGAACTATCATTTAAATAACATTAAAAATGGACTTGCTCCATCTATGTTAATTAACTTTAACAACGGTATCCCTAATGAAGAAGAGAGAGAATTAATAGAACGTAGAATATATGACAAGTTCAGTGGAAGCAGCGCTGCAGGTAAATTTATCCTGTCTTTTAACGACAATACAGAATCGGGTGCGACGCTTGAACCTGTTCAACTAAGCGATGCTCATAATCAATATCAGTTTCTTTCTGACGAGTCCTCTAAAAAAATACTAGTAAGTCACAGGATAGTATCTCCTATGTTGTTTGGCATAAAAGATAATACAGGTTTAGGAAATAACGCAGAAGAGTTACAAACAGCTTCTATATTAAACAACAATGTAGTTATAAAGCCTTTTCAAGAACTTCTTATAGATAGCTTTAACCAAATACTAGCTTTTAATGGCATTAGTTTAAACTTATATTTTGAAACATTACAGCCATTAGAATTTAATGAAGAAGTATTAGATAGCACTAATATAACAAGTGAAGAAAAAGAAGAAGAAACAGGTGTAGAAATGTCTAAGTATAATTTTGTAAGCGACAAGGTGTTTGATGCACTTACTCAATTAGGCGAAGATGAAGATTTAGAAAATTGGGTATTAGTTGATGAAAGAGAGGTAGACTATGACCAAGAAGAAACATTAGATAAAATGATTGGCTTGGCATCTACAGGAGTAGCTAGACCAAACGCATCTAGTGAGCAAGATACTAGTGTTGATAATATGAAGTTTAAAGTGCGTTATCAATATGCTCCACTAAAAGCAGATGAGGAAAGTAGAGATTTTTGTTCTAGAATGGTCAAAGAAGCAAAACTATACAGAAAAGAAGATATTATTAAAATGGGTGAGATGCCTGTAAATGAGGGTTGGGGTCCTGAAGGTGCAGACACCTATGATATTTGGCTCTACAAAGGAGGAGGCTCGTGTAGGCATTTTTGGATGAGAAAAACATATATGGCAGTAGACGTTGCTCCTGATGTTAAAAATCCTAATGCTGAGGTTAGTGTTAATGAAGCAAAGAAAAAAGGCTTAAAACCACCTAAAAATGAGTCTGAGGTAGCTAAAAGACCTAGAGACTTAGATGAGAAAAAAAGAGGTTTCTTAGAGCCTAAAAATTGGACTACTAAACAAGACAAAGCATTTGACTAATGGCAACAGCACTATTTATATCAAGAACAGATTTAGTAAAAAACACTATTTTAGATGGTAATGTTGATACTGATAAATTTATACAGTTTATAAAAATTGCACAGGAAATACATATAAGAAACTTTCTTGGTAGTAAACTATACGACAAAATTAGTGCAGATATATTAGACGATGATTTAGCAGGTGCGTATCTTACATTAGTAAACACATATGTGCAGCCTATGTTGATACATTATGCTATGGTTGATTATTTGCCTTTTGCAGCATATCAAGTAAAAAATGGTGGTGTATTTAAGCATATAAGTGAAAATGCAGAAAGTGTAAGTAAAAATGAAGTAGATTATTTAGTAAATAAGGAAAGAGAATTTGCAGAATATTACACAAGAAGGATGATTGATTACGTTACATATAATATAAGCAGTTTTCCTGAGTACAATACAAATAATAACGAGGATGTATATCCTGACAAAGACAGCTTATTTAACGGATGGGTATTATAAAAAAGTACAAACCAAAACAAGTAAATATAGTTAAGTTAAAAAATTTCTTAGCTAAAATAGAAAAAGTAAAGAATGGCAAATAACATAAATTGGGGAAAAATATACTGCGAAATGGTTGCTAAAGATGGCTTTGGTAGCGATACTGCATTTTCTACTAATTTTATTCCTGACATTTCAGCACCAAGCTGTTGGGACACTTTTGAGTTAAGAGCAGATTTAACACAAATCTCAGGAACACCATTTAGAGCAGATACAATAAATTATAGAGCAGACGCAACACAAAAATAAAACTAATTAATTATGGCAAAGCAAACAATCGGAGTAGGTTCAGCACCAAATGACAACACAGGTGATTTTATACGAGATGCTTTTATAAAAGTAAACGCAAACTTTGACGAACTGTATTCAGACGATGCCGCAGATGTTAATTCGGTAAACGGTGCAACTGGAGTAGTTGTATTGGATTCGGACGACATTTCTCAAGGTTCAACAAATCTTTACAACCAAACACATACGGGTGATGTTACAGGTTCAACTACATTAACTATTGCAAACGATGTAGTGGACCACGATAATTTAGATGGGAGATATACTGAAGTACAAGATATTGCAACAACAAGTGGAACTATTAATCTTGATGCATCTTCTTATGCTGCGTTTAATCTTACAGGAAATTTGACTACTGCTACTTTAAATATACAAGGCATAAAAACAGGCCAAGTAATAGATATCTTACTTTCAGGTACTTTGTCAAGTGCTGTATTAACTTTAGCAGACGATTTTACTACTTCAGCTATTAATAAAGTAGGAAGTAACGACTTAGACACTACAGGAACTAATTTAATCCAAGTACTCTGCGTAGACGATACAGACACAGACGCTATTTTAACTTGGGCAGTAGCAACTTATACAACCGATACAAGCGCATAATTATGAAGGCAATACAAATAAATGGAGCAATAAAAAGATATACTACAATCCCTAAAGCGTGGGGTAGTGTAATAGCAGGATTTAATTTACTATCTTCTACCGAATGGGAGGCAGCAGGATTTTATGACGTAGTTACTCCTAGTTATGATTCTGCGACTCAATACTTAGGAGACTTAGAGTGGGATGCCGATAGTAGTACTTTTACTTATCCTGTAATAAATAGAACTTGGACACAAACAGTAGCTGAACTTAAAGAGGCAAAGATTGCAAACCTAAAAGCTATCTACAATAGAAAACTATCTGAAACAGATTGGTATATTGTAAGAGAGGCAGAAGGCGGAACGGCAGCACCTCAATCTATATTAGACGATAGAGCAGCATTAAGAACTGAATGTGGAACTAAAGAAGGGGAGATTAACGCACTTACAACTAAAGCAGCGGTAGTTTCTTATTCTTTACCAAACCTTGACTAAATGAGTTTTAATAAGAAATTCTTTACAACAGGAGGTATTGTAGCCTCTCAACCTGCAGCCGCAGGACTTGACCCTTTACAAAACTTTGAAACTGTAACCTATACAGGTAATGGTGCTACTACACAAAAGATAACAGGGTATATAAGAAAGGGTGCTGCTTTTAATGGGAGTAGTAGTTATATAGATTTAGGAACAGACACTTTTAATACTTTAACAAGTTATTCTTTCAGTTGTTTTGTTAATTTAGCATCTTCTAAAAATTATAATTTTTTATTAGATGCTTTTGAATATAATGGCTCTACCTCTAGGGGTTTTGGGGTAAGAATTAATTCATCTAACAACGTGCAAGTAGTAAATTATAATAACAACACCGCTACTACAGTAACATCAAGCGGTACAATTACTAACAATACTTGGACACATATAGCGGTTACAAATACGCAATCAAATATAGTTATTTCAATAGGTGGTTCTGAAGAAAGTCCCGTTTCTACAAGTGGTTTTAATTTTCATTCCTCTACGATATATAAATTAGGTGCGTTTCAATATACAGGAAATCCTGTTGAATATCACTTAAATGGCAAAATAGACCAAGTAAGGTTATTTAATACTGCACTAAACTCAACGCAAATAGGACAATTAGCGGATGAAGAATATGGAGATGCTGAAAATTCAGTTACGGATTTCTTTGGAAATGGTTCAGGTGTTGCTTTATATGAGTTAGATGATGATGCTAATGATACAGGAAGATATGCTTATGGTACAGGAGCAATAGATAGTGGACAGAGTGCGGTATTTAATGGGAGTAGTAGTATAATAAATTTACCTAATGGGTCGTTTCAAAATACTACATTTACTGTAAGTGCTTGGATTTTTCCAACTGTAGCACAATATTCATCAATATTAAATACTTATGATTATATAGGGGTAAGTAAGGGATTTAATTTTAGGATGAATAATAATAGAACAATAGGTTTTTTCTCTTATGCTAATGATTCTGGAGATACTAATAGTCTTACAACTACTGATACAATTCCTTTAAATGATTGGTCTCACGTTTGTGTAACTTATGCAGCAGGTGGTTCAATATATATATATATTAATGGAATTGAGGTAGCAAGTCAAACTGTAAATTCAACCCCTGTAGATTATCACGCGCAAGGGGTAGTTCAAATAGGTGCGGCAAATTATAGCACATCAGACCCTATTGAACAACAAACGAACGGAAAAATAGACCAATTAAGAATATATTCATCAGCCTTATCAGCATCAAATGTAGAAGCATTAGCCTCTGAAACAAATGTACCTACTGCTAATTTAGTTGCTCATTATAAACTTGATGGAAATGCAAATGATTCTCAAGGTAGCAATAATGGAACTGCAACATCAGTAACCTATACAGACCCTGCAGAGTTTCCTTTAGTACAATACAACGGAACACCTACCAACGTAAACTTTTTAGGTATGGCATTCCAACCTGATTTTGTTTGGATAAAGTCAAGAGATGTAGCAAGAAGCCATTATTTATATGATAGTATAAGAGGTGTAAATGAACAATTAAGGTCAGATACCGGTGAAGCAGAATATAATCCAGGTTTTAATAGAATGTCATCTTTTAATAGTAATGGATTTACTGTAAATGCTGAAGGTGCATATCCTGATGAAACAAATAAAAATGGTGAAGATTATGTTGCTTGGTGTTGGAAAGCAGGAGGTGCAGCAGTATCAAATACAGATGGAAGTATAACAAGTCAAGTTAGTGCAAATCCTGATGCAGGGTTTAGTATTGTAAAACATACCGTACCATCTTCAGAGCAAAATTACACTATTGGTCACGGACTTTCACAAAAACCTGATATGGTAATTCTAAAAGGATTAGATATTGCATCAACTTGGTTTGTATGGCATAAAGACTTAAGTCAAGAATCATATTATTTATACCTACAGGAGACTTTTGCAGAAAGTGATTTAACCCAAGACACAAGAATATGGGGACAACAATCATTTACTGATAGCGTAATAAGTATGAGGTCAAATTATACTACACAATTAAATGATGATTACATCGCCTACTGCTTCCATTCAGTAGATGGGTATCAGAAGGTGGGGAGTTATAGTGGGTTAGGAGCAACAAATGTAACCGTAACATTAGGATTTTCACCAAGATTTGTTCTGATTAAAAGAGCAACAGGAGGCAATGGAAGTTGGGTTATGTATGATAATTTAAGACAAACAGGAACTGTTCCTTATGATAATTACACCATCTTATTAGCTAATAGTTCATATCAAGAACAAGCTGACAATACTATAAGGGGAATACAATTCACATCAACAGGATTTGTTTTAAATAAAGATTATGTACTTACCAATAGTAGCGGTTCTGAATACATCTATTTAGCAATAGCATAATGGAAAATTTAAGACTTTGGTTAGTGAATAGTGCAGCGGTAGGATTTAGCCTTGTAAATATAAATATGGTATTAAGTACGTTAGTATTAGTTGCAACTTTAGTATGGACAATATTACAAATAAAAGATAAACTTAAATAGATGGATATAGATTTAGATGGAGACAAAAAAGCTGATGTTTCAATTAGCATTACACAAATAATTACAATAGCTGCAATGTTTGCTTCTATTATAGGGTCTTACTATACTCTATCTAATAGGATAACTATTGCAGAGGAAGAGGTTAGCAAGTTAAAGTATAATCAAAAGGAGTACACTTGGAAAAACCAAAGAGCCTTAGAAGATGAGGTTAAGGCAATGAAGTTAGAGATGAGAGACTTTATGAAAGACCTTGAGTGGATTCAAAAAGATAAAAGGAAATAAGTTGCCCTTTAAGACAACTTTTGTATATTAATAGGAAATATATTACTTATGGAAACGATAGTTATTATTTTATCAATCTTGTTATTTGCCGTTGTTATTATGATGGGATTAACTATTTACGGACTTTTCACAGATAAAGACAAGGATGGTATTCCTGATGCTTTAGAGGCAAAGTTTAAAGAACTAAAAGAAGAAATTAGTAAACTAAAAAAATGAAGTACTTTACTCTTGATGAGTTTGATTGTCCTTCTTTGCCTAATTCAGGTAAAAATATGGACACAAACTTCCTTACAAAACTTGAAGAGGCAAGAGAGATTGCAGGTGTACCCTTTAAAATCACATCAGGTTATCGTACAAAAGAACACAACGAAGCAGTCGGTGGAGTGGCTAATTCCTCACATCTTATTGGAGTTGCATCCGACATTGCAGTATCAAGTGGAAGTGAAAGATACATTATCCTTAATGCTTTGTTTAAAGCAGGATTTAAACGCATTGGAGTTGCAAAGACTTTCATCCATTGTGACACCGACCCTAACAAACCTAACTCCGTTTGGACTTACTAATACTGTAGGTAATACGCTATGGGTAAAGCATTAAATCGTAGAGGTAAATACAGTCATTGTACAAGAGCGCAAAAGAACGGTAGAAACAAACCTGCTAAGAAGAAATGAGTGATAAAAAGAAGTTTAAAGATACCCAAGTAGGTAAATTTCTTTTAGATAAAATACCAGACGTTGTACAGGCTGTAGCAGGTAATAGTTTAGCAGGAAACGTAATACAAGCCATTATAGGGGGTTCTGAGATGTCAGAAGCTGATAAGTCCTTAGCCTTAAAGAAACTTGAATTAGAGAGAGCAGAAATAGATGGAGTAACTCGTAGGTGGGTAGCAGATGCTCGTTCAAGCAGTTGGTTAGCAAATAACGTAAGACCATTAACATTAGTGTTTTTAACAGTAAGCTATGTAGTAGGATGGTACTTAGGTTATCCCTTAGACTCTATTACAGGACTTTTAAGCATAGTTATAGGCGGTTACTTTGGCTCTAGAGGGGTAGAGAAAGTCTTTGGCAATAAAATGCATAAGAACGAATAAAAAATATCGCAACAGGAACGATATAAAAATTTCCTATATTTACTTTTTATTAATTTTTAAACTTATAAATATGTCAGACGAAATGACTATCAGATTACTTGCGGAAAAAATAGCTAAAGATTTTCAAAGAACAGTAAAAGAAAGAACAGATGATTTACTACAGTTAGATGCAATACAATACACTAACTTAGGAATAGATAGTCGTAAATCTGAAAAAAATAAAGTTAAAACAGATAGTAAATATATTTACAAACAAATAAAAACTATTGATGCTAAATTAGGAGAGCAGTTAATAACTGCGATGGATTAGTACTATAATAGTATAATAGTATTATATAACTATAATAGTATCATAGTACTATATTAGTATAATAAAGCAAACTTTTTTAAATAACAAAATTTAATGGCTAAAAAACCAACAAGGAGTAGTTTAGTAAAAAAACTTGATGTGGTATTTAGTCAATATACTAGGTTAAGCAATGCGGACAACAATGGATATTGTACTTGTGTTACTTGCAATAAGAAAATCTATTGGAAGGAAATTCAAGCAGGACATTTTATGAGTAGAAAACATTATTCTATTCGTTGGGATGAACGCAATGTTAAGCCTCAATGTAAAGCCTGTAATGTGTTTAGATATGGTGAGCAGTATAAATATTCTTTGTACTTAGGAAAAGAGTTAAGCGATGAGTTACATAATTTAAGTCATAAAACAATTAAATACACAAATGTAGAATTGTCAGATATGATAAAATACTACAATGACCTTGTACAAAACCTAAATAAACATTACATTTGACTTTCTTTCTTTGTTAGAGTATATTGCTCTTTTAGGGTAGTTATTAATTTAACTGCCCTTTTTTTTGTTTTATTAATTATTTTTAATATCTTTAAGGAAAATAGTTTATATGATAGCATTAGTAGAATTTTTATCAGACCAAGATTTAGTTGATTTGCGAGACAATGACACTTTATTAGACGCTACTAGAAAAGCAGCGACAGAAGAACTTATTAAACGTCAGTCTAAAAAAACACAAAACAATGACGTATAACGAGGACTTAATTAGAGTATTACAAGCCGAGGTAGATACCTTAAGAAATAAGGTTGAGGAACTAGAGGCAAAATTAGAAGTAACAAATTTAAAGAAAGAAAATTATGAGTATTAAAACAGGAAAAATTGTAGCTTACCAACCTGATGGTCAAGCAGAAATTAGAGGAATGCAATTGAATAGATTCTTAGTAACATTTGCAGATGGACAGCAATGGAAATTTCTAGCAAAGGGAGAGTTTAAAAAGCAGATAGGCGATGAAGTAGAGTATGAAATTAAAAATGAAACGTCAAGAAACGCTTCTTTCGTTTATCAACAAAAGCAAAATTTTAGCGATGGTGGTAATAGAACTGCAAGTACAAACGATAGTATTTTATTGCAAGTATGTTACAAAGAAAATATGCAGGCATTTGCAAAAGACAATAAAGAGTTTGTATTGCAAGAAACTGAAAATGATTTCATAGCTTTAAAACAAATTTTAAATAAATTATAATGGATAGTAAATTAATAAATGGACTTTACTGCAAGAAAGGTAACGTCGAATGGAAAAATGTATCAATAGGTTTAAATGTAGAAACATTTGCAAAAGAACTTATTAGACTTAAGGATGTAGCTGCTAAAAACAGAGGCTATTTAAATATTGATATTTGCACCTCAAAAGATGGACAAAAGTTATACGCAATATTAAATGACTTTAAACCAATAGCTAAAGAACAAGTGTCAGCGACAGAACATAGTCCTGATAGAGATGATAGTTTACCTTTTTGATAGTGAGTTTTAGTTAATTGGAAAAGGGCAGCAATTTATTTTGTTGCTCTTTTTTTTATATTTAAAGAAAGAAAGAAATATGATTATAGATTTTAACAGCCATTTAGAAAAAATTAAACAAGTAAGAAGTGGTCAAATTAAGGAAGGACTTAAACTAGATATTCCTGAAATAGACGAACATTTTAGATTTAAAGCAGGAAATTTTAATGTTATACTTGGACACGCTAACACAGGAAAAACAACTGTTGTGCTTTATTTAATGCTAATGTATAGTATAAAACACAATTTAAGATGGTTAGTATTTAGTAGTGAAAATGAACCTTATACTCTCATAAAAAAACTAATAGAGTTTATGGAAGGCATTGTTATAAATAAAATAGAAGAAGAACATTTTAAAAATAGAAGTGAATTTATAAATGAACACTTTAAATTTATAGACCCTACACAATTATATAGTTACAAAGAAATATTAGAACTAGCTGAAAATGTAAAAAATGCTTGGAACTATGATGGGTTACTAATAGACCCATATAATTCTATGATGAAAGACACACGGTTGTCTAAAACACATAACGGTCACGAATATGATTATTTTGCTTGTAGTGAAATGAGAATATTTTGTAAAAAAAATCAAGTAACCATTTGGTTAAATACTCACGCAAGTACAGACGCATTAAGAAAAAAGCACTCAGAAAGACACGAATATTTTGGACACCCAATACCGCCAATGGCAAGTGATGTAGAGGGTGGAGGTAAATTTGTAAACCGAGCGGATGATTTTTTAGTAGTACATAGATATGTACAACATCCTACTGAATGGATGTATAGTTTGATTCACGTTCGTAAAGTAAAAGATGTGGACACAGGAGGTAGACCGACATCAATTGAT
>Ga0208767_1000395_pt1 | contig 35045 bp, 51 predicted proteins | sample VirMetDEL_Mar_21_FD_184514 | JGI IMG/M metagenome (GOLD analysis project Ga0208767, IMG submission 184514) | Aqueous microbial communities from the Delaware River and Bay under freshwater to marine salinity gradient to study organic matter... | ecosystem: Environmental > Aquatic > Marine >... | reverse complement strand
ATACTTATTCCTGACAACCTCATCCTTATTCATAAGATTGTAGAAAGCCTCATAGCTTGGCATATCATCATCCCTGCCAACGCTTCTGGCACTTCTGCCATCGATTGCTATACGTCTAAGAAACTCATCTACGAGTGCTGGTGTAAACTTCATACCCTTATATATCCTTACTATTCTGCTCGTTCAACTGCTGAGTTAAATCAGCCATAATATCTGGTCTATGCTTCCTATAATGCTCCTGCATAAACTCTGACAATCCCTTCCACTCTTCCAGCGATAGCATCTTCCTACTACTCACCACCTTGCTCTTATCACCCCACTGCTCGCCCTTAGAAGCCCTCTGAGGCTTCTTAGCTTCGCTTCTGCACCATTGTTGCCAGAAAGCCTTACAAGACACATATGCGGCTTTATTTCCGTTCTTCTCATTCCATAGCCGTACATCCTCAGCAATCTCTGACCAATCCAATCCCTTATCGCTAGCATATTGCTTATCAGCATCGTCCAGAACATAATCAATCAAAAGCATTTTATTAGACTTATTTTTTTTGGGTAAATTAGTATTATCTTTATTTAGTATATATCTTTCTTTAGTAAGTGTCGGATTTTCCGTATACGGTTTTTCCGTATACGGTTTTTCAGTACACGGTGAATCTGAGACTGTGTAACGAGTTTCAGAGAATTTACCCCCGACCTTTATCTGCTCCTTCGATATATAACCATACTGCTCTAACTGTTGCAAAATCCGATATACTTTATCCCTGCCATAATCGAACCGCTTGCGTAAATCTGTGACCCTGACAATCCAATCATTAGGCTTGCTCAACAGGTACACAATCAACCCCAGATGTTCAGCCGCTAGCCGTCCATCATTAATCAGCGCATTGGGAAGCGTTGAAAACTTCTCCTTCAACTCACTCTTAATAATTAAACTATCACTCACCACTCATTCTCCTTAGCCTCTTCTTGTGATAACTAAGCATAGAAGGCACTGGCTCTACCTTCTGCTTCACGCCATACCTCTGTATCTGCCTACCGACCCTAATCTCGTAATCCCTAAAATTGATTACCCTATCTCTTAAAAGCCTAAGCTCTTCCTTAAATTCATCTATTGTCATATCCACTCAATCCTTCTCTCTCATAGAAACTTATTCTGCGTATATTTCAGCCAAAATTGCTCTATTGGTTGCAACTTATCAGCGTCCATAACCAGCCTCTCACCATAGCCAAAATCTTTTTTGTAACTCTCCTCAATAAACCTGTTCTTTGAACACCAGCCAAGTATCTCCATCACATCCATATTGCTAGTAGCCGTAACCAACACAGCCACCTGAGATTTAAACTTACTAACCGAATCAAATATGAGCTTATTGGTATTCCTAGCTGTGTATTTCACATCTATCGTTACGTCACCCAGCCATAAATCAACACCGCCATCAGTCGCAAAATTGAGCCTCGGTGGTTCTGTATCCAGCACCCTGCAAACAGCGAACTCAGCCATAAACCCAAATATATTAGCTTCTAGCCTTGATTGATTTTTGTTCTCTAATCTCGGAGATACTGACAACCTCTCTAACATAAACACTGTATCCTTAGCCATTAATTCGGCTTCCAGTAAGTCCTTCTTAGACAATCTTACCTTCATACACTCTCCGCCTCTAAGCAAATGCCAGCTACACTCGGCTCTAATCCGTCCTGCTGAAATAAAATCCTGACAGTCTCTACCTCAAAAAGTAAAGATATCTCGCAAATTTGCCTACTGTTATATCGCTCTAAACTCTCTGCATAAGTGCAATCATTGACACTAAAGCAAACCATCAAAGCGATATAAAACATTACAATCTCCCAGCCATCATATCCAAGAAGTCCTCTAAGTCTAACACGGCTAAAGCCCTGTTCCTATCCTCAGCTACGACCAACACATCAGCCCCTAACAGATTATCATACAGAAACTTGAACCCTGACTTCCGCTTCTTAGCCTCAATCACCCAAGTCTCCCTGCCCTTCTTAATATGCACATCGCCCTTAAAGCCAGCCGCAGAACCACTCAGAGGCACTCTGTTAGCCTCAAGCTCACGCTGTCTAGCCTTATCGACAATCTCACGCTCAAACCTACTGCCCTTTTCCTTACTGCGATTTGGCATTGTCGAACTCCCTCACCCAATCAATCAGGTTTACCCGACCATTCGACCATTTATAAATGTTAATCATCATCTGACCGCTGGGTAACGACTTCCGATATATATATTGATGGATAGCAACCTGAGTTACATCGAGTTGCCTTGATGCTTCTGCTTGGCTAATGCCCTTTTCAACAAGGTATTCTGCCAGTTTCATAATTTCTCCAATAACTCTTAATTAATTCGATAATTAAGTAGATATTATTTTTTTGTTGCAAAGTCAAACAGAATAGATTAACTGTAATTTATAACAAACAAAAAGGAGAATGTTATGCCAAGATTTAATACAAAAATTTTAAATGCAGATTTCGTTAGAAACACATCAGTTAAAAAAGACATCTACAAATTAAAAAGCCTAATTGAGAACCCACCAGAAACTAGCTTAATTATGGAAATAACACCAAACATGGCTCACTACGTCATTAATGAGCTAAACAAAAACAATAGACCTGTTAAGCCAGCCCATCTTGTACGTTATGCAAGAGACATGGCAAACAACAACTGGGGTTTGACAGGTGAAACAATCAAATTTGGCTTGGATGGTTTATTAAAGGATGGACAAAACAGGCTCATGGCTTGCTTTAAGTCAGGTTGCTCATTTAAAAGTCATGTCGTTTTCGGGGTTAAACCTGAGACATTTCATCAAATGGACGTTGGAGCTACGAGAGATGGTACAGATATGTTTCATATTATGGGAGTGCCTAATTCAAAGTATGTTTCTGGCGCGCTAAAACTAATAATGGCGTGGGAAAATAATCACACTTATAGCCGTTCTGCCCAAGATAATGAAGTTTTAAAAAACTATTACGAAAATAAAGTAGATAAAGATTTAATTCAAAGGTCTATAAAAGCGGCTAACAATGTTTTTAAAATAGTAAAATTACAGAGAAATAATTTAGTAGCTCTTTATTATTTAGCTTCGTTAGGTGGAAATGAAGTTTTAGTAAATAAGTTTTTTGAAGATATCAAAAACGGTTACGGCAAAAGCCAACGCTCTCCAGTACCATATATGTTAAGGGTTTTCAATAAATGGAACATGGATATGACTTACATACTGAATAGACATGACAATGCTTTGTTGCTTGTAAGAAGCTGGAGAAACTACAAAAACAATGTCAATTCTAAAAAATCCGACTTCATAATGAGGCGTGATGATAAGCTCGGTGAAATATGAGCCAAGCATTAACAAACTTTGCAGAGTTGGGGCTAGACCATTTTAGCCCCTCTCAGCTCAATAAACCGCTAGCTGTATGGATGTTTCAGTATGTGGCTTTAACCAAAGAGGATAGGCGGCAAATCAAAGTCGGCTATCCTGCTATTTATGGCACGGCAGTTCACAACGGCACTCAGCACTATCTCTGTGATGGGCTGGTGCTAGAGGATGCTGTTGAAATGGCTCTGACAAGCTACGACTTACAGCAAGTCAAAGACACGGACGAGGAGCGCAACACAGCCTATCGGGATAAGATACAGCCAGCAATCGAGCAGGGCATTGAAGCCCTCGGAGATACTTTCGAGAACGCAGAATCTGAGAGGCACGTTAGCTTAGAGTTGCCAGATGTAGTTCTTCCAATAATCGGATATGTAGATTTTATAAAAGATAATCTGCTGTGCGAATTTAAGACTAAAATAGGCAGAATGAACCAGCCTAAGAAGGACGGCACAAGGTCACTAGGCAAGGCTCAGATTCCAGATGAACCTCAGCAAGCTCACGTTGAACAGGTAGCTATTTACAGCAAGGCTACTGGTGCTATCCCATCCATAGCTTATGTGAGCCATGACAGGGCTGTTAGATTTGACCCTTTTAACTGTCAGGCACTTCGGGCTGACAACATCGATAGAGCCATTGAGAGAGTGCGTCAGAAGGCTCTGAAGCGTCAGAACCTAATAGCATACTCCAATGACCCAATGGTGCTTGGCGGCATCTTAGAAGCCGATTTTAGCCATCCATTCTACTGGGATGACCCAGACAACATCGAATATGCAAAGGAGATATTCAAAGTATGAGTAAACTATTCGCAACCATGTCACAGATTAACATTTCTAAAATGACTGAGCGCAAGAACGGCTTTACGTATTTAAGCTGGGCGCACGCTTACAGATTGCTCAGGCAATACTGCCCAGAGGCTGAGATAGTCAAATCAGTATTTGCCATGCCAGACGGCAGACGGCTACCATATATGGTGGATGAGCAGGGCTATGCTTATGTGCAAGTAACCGTGATTATTGAGGACTACACTTGCGTTGAAATCATGCCAGTGCTGAACCACGCTAACCGCCCAGTGCAGAACCCTGATAGCTTCGCTGTTAATGCAAGCCTTCAGAGGTGCATGGCTAAGGCTATCTCAATGGCAACAGGTTTGGGTATCCATTTATATGCTGGCGAGGATATGCCTCAGCAAACAAGTGGGTTGGCTACAATGGCTACATTGGCTACAGAAGCACCGCTAGCACCTCAGCCAATAAAGAAATTAGATACGAGTACGCTTGTATCTCTTGAAGCACAGCTAAAAAACTGTGTGGATATAGAATCCTTAAAGGAGTTGTATAATTCCCGATTGGATTGGTCTAAACAAGAAACAGGATTATTCTCAGCCAGAAAAAAGGAGCTAATGTAAATGGCATATGATAATGATATGAAGGGGGCTTTGTTTCCCAATGATAAGGGTGATAATCCAAAACGCCCAGACCATCGGGGCGATGTGACAATCGGGGGCGTAAAGTATTCGCTATCCGCTTGGAACACCACCGCTAAGAATACTGGGAAGCCTTTTATTTCAATTAAGGTATCTGAGTACGTTGAGCGTCAGCCTCAACAGCAACAACAGCAACCAGCACAGCAATCGCTCGTTGATGAAATACCGTTCTAAGAAAGAGCAAAAACTAGCCGCTACCCCAGTTTCAAGATTAGATACTTGTAGCTGGTGTGGCGGTACTTTTAACTGGCAAACAGGGGGAACAGTAAATGGAAATGGGGATATCTTCTGCACAGACAAGTGCTTTGATGCCAAAAGGAACAGCAAACCAGCAAGCTTTGACGAACTTTAAACTGCTGTTAGCGGCTGTAGCAACGGTATCAAGCGTTTCAGCAAACCAAATATTAGGCGATAACCGTGAGCCTAGAATAGCCAGAGCTAGACGAGTGCTTGCCTACTTAGCTGTAAATGCGCTAGAGGCTTCAAAAACAAAAATATCTAAGTTTATGGATTTAGACCCTACGAGCGTTTCCTACATGATAAAAAAAGTAACGCAAGAATTAGATAATTGTGATATTGTCACTACAGATTTATTGATGGATTCTATTACAGAATATAAAAATACTATTGTGGGCAAAATAACAATGAGCCGAAATAAGCATGATAAATCAATGATTTTGTTAGGGATGTATGATGATGGTATGTTGATTACTATCGATGGTGAGAGTATATTTCACGAAATGAACAGCCAGCAGATGATAGGGCTAGCCATAGAGCTTCTCGAAAGGGCGCAACTTAGTGCGAATTTACCGCAGAAAGAATCGGATTATCAATAACAACAAGTGCGTCAGGTTCTTGTTTGATGAATTGCACCGACAGAAATGCCCAGAGGCTGATTTCTGCGAGCGAACAGGAATAAATAACAGCACCCTTCGAGGTTGGCGAACCAGAGTAAACCCAAGAGTAAATGACTTAGATTTTGCTTTAAACGTCCTTGGCTACGAAATCGTAGTGCGCCCCATAAAACATGAATAGATTTTTAGCAGGGAAGCTATCCCACACAGCTTATGGGTTGGTGGGCGAGTGCATAGCTATGGCGGCAATACTACAGAGAGGCTGGGGTTGTGCAATGGCACAGCAGGATTCTGTGGACTTGGTGTGTTGGAACAGCGAGAACGGTGATAGCTATTTAGTGCAAGTCAGAAGCTGTCAGGAATCGAGACAGCACAAGAACCGCCTATATTTTCAGATGGGCTTGGGCGGTACAAAAGATGTGAATGGCATTAGAAGAAAACGGATGCCAACCAGAAATGATTTTGATATATTAGCTCTTGTTGCCACAGAACAGCGTACCTGTTTTTTTATGCCTGTCGTTGGTATCAATCAGATAAAAATAACCAAGCAACCCAGCTTCTTTGATAACCCAGAAATCGAATCAGAAAGCTGGCAAAAAACTTTAGAGGTATTGAATGACTATCCCAAATCGTAGACCATGCATCACCACTGATATTGGCTCAAACCTAGCCGTAACGGTTTCCTTCCACCCTCAGACTAATGAAGCTGTGGAAGTCTTTATGACCAAGCGTGGCAATAAGGCTGGCGAATCAGAGCTTGACGATGCCATGTATAAATTAGGCGTTACTGCCTCAAAACTAATGCAAGGAGAGGGTTTAGATGAACTTGGATAAACTACAAGCCGAAATCACGGCTGATGAGGGCAGGGTAGATGAGATATACTTATGCTCTGAGGGACATCCAACATTCGGCATAGGTCATCTCATTGTGCAGTCAGACCCCGAATATAAATCATTATGCTTAGATAGCTTTGTTGGCATTAAAGTGTCTGAGACAAGGGTGAGAGAGGCGTTTGAGGCTGATATATCTGTAGTTCTAAAAGACTGTGAGATACTATACCCAGACTTCTACGAGCTACCAGAAGAGGCACAGCACATCATAGCCAATATGTGCTTTCAGCTTGGCAGACCTCGGCTCTCTAAATTTAAGATGATGAAGGCGGCTGTAGATGCCAGAGACTTTAAAGAGGCGGCTAACCAGATGCTAGATTCACGCTGGGCTAAACAAACCCCTAACAGGGCTGAGAGGCTAGCTAACAGGATGCTAAACTTGGCGATGGAGAAAACAAATGGCACAGAAAAAGTTTGAAGAGGATACGCTATATTATGAGTATGACCTCGATGGCGATGGGATTATCTCTGATGAGGAACTAGAACACGCCAAAGACATAAAGTCAGCCGAAGCTGAATACCGCAAAATGAAGGCGCAGAGAAGAATGGCTACGGCTGTTCTGATATTTATGGCTCTTTACACTACCGCAATGTTTCTGCCAATAATTCCAGACGCTAGGATTAAACTGCTAACAGACCTATCCAATCTGTTATATATAACTGGTGGTGGTATTGTGGGGGCTTATATGGGCGTTTCTGCTTGGATGAGCAAGAAGTGATGCCAGAATGGTGGGAAGCACTACTGTTGGGGCTTATAGGGCTTAACACAGGCATTAATCTATATCGTTGGCGAGAAGATATAAGGAGAAGAAATGATACAAGCTCTAATTGCTCCTGCGACTAAGTTGCTGGATAAGTTTATCGAGGACAAAGACCAGAAGAACCAGCTAGCACATGAGTTAGCTACAATGGCTGATAATCACGCTCAGGAGCTTGCCCTACAGCAGATAGAGGTGCTGAAGGCTGACGCTAAGGGAAACTGGTTCCAAGCTAGCTGGAGACCCCTTATAGGTTGGATATGCGGTTTATCTCTGGGCATCAACTACATGGTTAGCCCGATATGTGCTGGCTTTGGAATTGTGATTCCTCAAGCTGATATGTCGGTTATGATGCCTTTATTATTCGGGATGCTAGGTCTAGCTGGTATGAGGTCATACGACAAGGGTAAGAAAACAGATACGAAATGAAAAGCCCCCAGCGGCTAGGGAGGAAACGCTGAGGGCTTAACAGGAGAGTGTTGATTATTTATGAGGCTTCACGCTCCTTTTGTAAAGGGCTTTGTAGCCTACTTCTATATAATTTATCGTAGGCACTGAGAAGGTCTTTTCTAGCCCCCTCGCTCACTACATCTTTATACTGTAGATACACGTTGATAGCATCTGTGACCTCAACGATTTCCTTTGCTGTTAGCTTATCCATTAATCTCTCTCCACATCGCAATCTGTGCTAACCATATATAGCTCTGGGTTAGCTCCCACTTGAACGCTAGCCAACTCAGCCGCGCTATCATCACTGAAAGCTGATACGTTTACCTTGTACGTCTGATAAATCGTAACCGTGTAGCTTTCTTCTCGTCTTTCTAGCATTTATCTCTCCTTGTTAAAATTGTAATCAAATATATTTTCTGGCAATACCTTCACTTTGAACAGTTTATTGTCAGGATATCTTTTCTTGACGTAATAAAACTTAGCGAAGGCTAGCCGTTTACACAGATATCTGTATTGCTTCAAATCATCTGTCTCATACAAATCACCATAGTTCGTAGTACGCATAGCGTAATCCATAGTGCTTCTATCTTTGAACATTATGGGTATTCCGTTTCTAACTACCATTATTATTATCCTTTAAACAAAGCATAGTTGTATAAACGCGATAATTACCGCCATAGCCTTCCCAACGAGATTGAGACTTAGCAATTACTTTATTGCCAAACCAATAACCCCCAACTTTAGGGGCGTACTCATGGCAACCACCATATTTTCTATCTCTGCGGCTATGATGATAAATATGGGTGTCCCATAAATATCCATCGGGTGCTTTGTAATTGTCACGATTGGAAGGGAAGTTAGAAAAAAATTCTTGTATTACTTCTTCATGCCCCTCGATATTTTTTGCAGTGCTTATTTTTGCCATCAGCCTCTCCTATAAAATAAAAACAAAAACCATTACCAAGTAAACAGTTAAAAACAGCATAGCTGTAACGATAAACTCAGCGAAAATCTCATACCATTTCATGTGCTTCTCCCTTCGGGGCGGCTTATGCCGCACCCTTTGTAATTGAATTAACTTTGATTAATGTGCGTTGATGAAGGCATTGAATGTCGTAACCGCCAGCCCAAATTGTGTTAATTGTTACTAATAAATCACCGATTATAAATGTGCCTTGATATCCATCGCCAACGTGCTTGATTTGAAAATCATTAATTTCGTAAATGCCTTTTTTATGTAAAGCTGTGATGATGCGGTCATTTCTTTTTTGAATCATATTTGCAACATTTGTCTCAACTATATGTGAAACAGCTTCTTTATTTGAACCATAAAAAACTTTATACCAAGTTTTACCGCCAGAAATTTCTATTGCCCCTTTTGTAAAGCCACCCATTGTTTCGCGGTCAAAATTTTGTCTGTATTCAGCAAGTGCATCCATTCTGCCCATTGCCCATTCCATTTGTCTCTCAAGCATAAGTTGGTCAATTTCTGAAAATGCCTTTGTAAGTTTGTTAATCATTTCACTCTCCCTCTGGGGCGGCTTATGCCGCACCCTTTTCTTCAGCTAATTGAAAAAAAAGATTCGCTAATTTTGTTCTTGCTGTCCCCAAAGCTACAAAAGCCTCTCTGCAATCTTCGTCTAATTTAGTGTTTGGTCTGGTTATTATGTTAGTAATTTCGTTTTGCATTGCTTCGATTTTTTTGATGTTATTTAAAGCGTCTGTCATGTTTTCCATTTTAGTCTCTCCATAATTGTGTAGGAACATCCCTACTTTATTAAAGTACACTTAATACAATAGGCAGTCAAGCACTAAATGTTAAATTATATTTAATTAATTTTGGGAGTAATAAATAAGAGCCACCACGCCAGCTAGAACAACCAGCCCTAAGATGATAAGAACAGTAACCAGTATGCCTACCACAATATCGTGAATACGCTTTTTGCGCTTCTTCTCTTCTTCCTGCCGCCTCTTACGCTGGTCAGCTTGGAAACGCAACCAATCATCCCACAGATGCCAACGTCCGTACAGCATCATGAACTCTTTTAGCTCTTGTTCGTTCTGCTTGATTTTTTCTAGAGCCATGAACTCTTCAAGGTCATGGTCAGCACTACCGCCAAACAAGCTATTTCTTTTTTTGTGGAGTTTCTTTTCTAAGTCAGCCTTGCCATTAACAAAATTGGCAACCGCCTCACCGCAATCAGCAATAGATTTGCCGTTGGCACAGGCTTGCTTGATAATTCCAAAAGCCGCATTACAAGCCGCCAGCTCTGCCAACATAGTGCTACCTCGCCATGCTGTCTAACTTTGCCTCGATTCGGTCAAGTGCTGAATAAATTCTGTCCATCTCAGACTTGCTATCAATCTTGCTGACATATTCCTCTCTGGTTTTGTTTACCAGTATCTGTATGCGTTTTATCTCTTGCGACTGAGAGTGCAGAAACCATGAACCGCCAGCCAAAACAATACCGATTAAAATATCAAAGAGGCTAGCCATATCCATGTTAAATCTCGTCTGGGAAGTTGTTTATAGGTGCTTTGCCAGTTGGGTTGCCGTCACTATCCACTGGTGTGTCGAACAATGCCATAAATGCTGTAAGGTCTGCAACCGCATCTATAGCCGCCTCAATCGTATTGCTGGCAGTGCGAACACTTGCACGATAGTCGAGGGTAGCTTGGTCTACAGTGTAGCTAGACACCTCAGAAGCCTTCACAATCTTCCAATCGGTAGATTGTAGCATTGACCCTGCTGTTGCCTTTGTCTGCGCCTTGTATTGGCTTTTAAGACCCACTGTAACCACTTGATTACCGTTTTCATCTAGGACAGCATTGCCGTCTGCATCTACTTCGTTTACATCATCCAACGCCCTTGCAACACCAGCCGACCAGTAGAACCTGTTGTCAAAAGGTGCTGGGTCATCTTCCCATACTAGCCCTGCCGCAGTCTTTTCAGCATCGGTTGTTAGCCCTAGCCAGTTGCTTGGGTACTGGTTGCCGTCAGAATCTGTCCAACCCCTTCCAGCGCGAATAGCCTTGCTATTATATTTCCACATTTATTTACTCCTATCTTGCATTTGCATATTTGAATGGCATCTCAGCAAATGCCATGTAGATGTAGTTACCGCCAGAGGCGTTTCTTGTGTTATGCGCATCTCGCATTTTAAATCCGTTAGATGTAAAATCTTCAGCGTCAGTATCAGTTTCCACATTAGGCAAATCAGGACTAAGCAAAGCATCGATGACATTAACTGGGTCTCTTTTATTATCCGTTACAACCCAATTTCCAGCACCATTTGTTTTCTTAACCATAACCCACGCTGGTCTAAAACCTGTGTAGACAAACGTGCCGTCTGTTGTGCTTCCGTTTCCTGTGTAAGTGCCAATCTTGGAATAGCCTTCAATACTTTTAAAAGCATAACAAACTTTTGTACCAGCACCACTTACTTGTCCAGAAGTTATTGTTATAGTGTCACTATCTATAGCTGTTAGCCAATTTGCACCAGTTGTAAACTGCCCAAGTGTAGAATCTAAGTACAAGCCATTTGTTGTTGGAGAACCAAAATGTTTATGCCAAACAATCCAATTTTCAGCACCATCTCTACGTTTAAAAATAAACATATCTGGTGTTATGCCTAGTCCATGTCCAAAGCTAAAAGAACCAGATGGTTCTGTATAAGTAGCTATACTAAATCCTGCCTCTGTATTAGCCGATACTGACGATGTGATTGTACCGTCTGTGTTGCTTACGGCTGTGCCACCAGCTAACCAGTTCCACATTACATAAGATTGAGTGTTTGCATTTAATTCATTGGTATTAGTTGCTGTAAAACCATCTGAATCAAAAGATTGACCTGTAAATGCCGCATCTTCAGCGTTAGTAAGAGATGTAAAAAGCCTTTGGTCAGCCCCTCTAACGCTGTCATGGACTACATGATGTGCGGCATTTGTTCTTGATTTAAACCAAGAAAAATTAGGCTGAAACCCAACGCCCGTTATACTTTGTGTAGAACCGTTACCAGTATAAAGCACCGTATTAAAATAGTCCTCTGGCAAATCATCGTCTAGCGGTGTGATGGATGGTTCGGGTAGGTTGGCTGAGTTTAACGCAAGGTAGCCAGACGGTACTGCATACTTAAAATCACCGTAGCCGTTAGCATCTGAGTTACCACCAGCCGTAGTAGCACCAGCGAAGGTGCTGTCTTGTCCGAAGTTTACTGTTGATGCTACACTAGTTCCTGCGGCAAAATCAGGATAATACTCATTATCAACTATGCTTTCTGTTCCTGCTGATACTCCGTTTTTATAAAAAGTTAATTCATTGTCATCAGCATTGTAAGCAATAGAAATTATATCAGATGAACCAAATGTTCCTAGATTTGTTCCTGCTGTCGCACCTGTATAGAAACTTCCATTTGCACCATACCAATGATAACCACTTACAATACTAGCACTAGAAGGATTAGCAGTAACTTGAAGTAATCCATAAGCCGCATATTGTGTTGACTGTTTTACTTCCCAATACCATTTTCCAGAAGATATTGCGAATGTTGCTGGTTGTTCACCACCACCACTATCGTGAGTAACGGTTAAATTGCCTTCAGATAATGTAGCCCCAGCGTGTTTCCGCAAAGGATTTAAAGTAGAATAATTCAACGTAGGACTATCTGGCACTACGTCATGCGCTGATAGGTTGGTTGCAGTGAAATCATTGCCATTACCGCTAGTGTCATCACCAATAGCCGCACTATCACCAAACTCAAGTCTAAAGCCGTTAGTGCCGAATGTTAAACCGCTGGTGTCCTTTGGTATCCATACGCCTGATTTGGTTTTTCCAAACGATGTTGGGCTTAGTTGCTGTCCATCTATAAGATGAACTTCTGCCATATATCCATCATAATTGGCACTAGTATGACCCCCATATCTTCCAACGTAATGAAGAATGTTGTAATTAAATATAGAATTGTAATTTTGTGAGGGGTAGGTTGATGTTGAAAATGAAGTTATTTGAGTGCCATTGACATAAATCTTTACACGGTCTGTGCTAGTAGACTGTGTAGTGTCAACAGCTACAACAATATGATACCACGAACTTGGGTCACGAAATAATGCATTAGTAGTCAAGTCAATACCATTTACATCTGATATTTTACTTACAAAACTTATACCATCTCCATCAAGAAACCTAATTAGTCCATAATTTTGAGAGTTTATAAAACTACCAAAAATAGTTGTACCATTAGACGGAAAAGCACTACGCTTCACCCAAGCACTAAATGTCCATGTCTGTCTGTCTCCACTATCAGGCAATGTTTTGCTTAAATTAGCTGTACTACCATCATCAAACCGCAAAGAGTCGTTTATCTGATAGTCGTAGAACCCAGCCTGACCACCAGCCGCTATATTGAATAAGCTACTCATTAAGCAACCCCTATCGCCCGACCTATTTCGTAAAGGTTAGTGCCATTGCTGACAAATACAAATTGGTCACGTGAACTAGCCGCAGTAGATAATGTCGGGGCTGTTGCACCCACCCATTTAAATACGCTGTTCCAAGTTATCGTCCGTGAACCAGTTCCATCTTGTACCACTATCAGCACATATACGCCACCATCCTTCTGATTAGTCGGTGCGCCAAAGGTACGGTTGCCACCAAGCGTAACGCTAGTCACCTGATTAGCAGATGTATCCCATGCGATTGTAGCCGCATCTGTTAGCGTGGTTGCATTAAAGTTCTGGGTTGCTGTGAACTCTTGGGCTAGCTCAGTGCCAGCTATTGTTATATTGCTGTCAGGCACGGTTAAAACGCGAGTGTTGCCTGTTGTAATGCCAACACCGTCAAAGCGAAATTCTTTGGTGTTGTCTGTGGGGTCAGCGAGAGTAAATGTATCGTCTATAACATCTGTGCCAGCGTTCATAGCCGCTAGGTCAGACATGATTTCCCTCAACGCATTATTGACATCACTGGGGGTCATTGTCCCTTCGCCCAAGTCTATGCCATTTACCTCTGTATTAGACGAGGCGGTTTCGCTGTATTCGTTAATCTTTGCCTTTGCCATTTCTTGCCTCTCTTATTTAAATCTATCAAATGGGCTGTTATACCCATTGTTTTCAGAACTATCTTTTTTCATTGTCTTTTTTAAATCAGTTTCTATCGGGATATCTGATGGAGAATACATAACTCCTGCTGTCCCCCTCAAAGCACCCTCTACAGCTTTGCTAACTATTGCCATATTTTTTTGGTTTATTATTCCTCTAGTGCCAGCCGTTATTTTAGCTAACTCTTCAACGCTACCCTTGTTAGTAATCACAGACATAATATCATCTAAGGTCTTATTTACAAGGGAGCGTTCCACAGCGTCAGAAGCCGCGCCTAATGCCCTATATGGGGCTGGTATAAGTCTTAGAATTTCGCCCGAAAGCCCAAGGGTTTTTAAAGCATCTAACGCTTCTTTTTGCCCAGCAGTTGTTGAGTTTAAATTAACGGCTCTACCAGTAGCCGAGAATACATCTAATAAATTGTCTAATGCCTTAAACTGCTGTGGGTCTAATGCTTCTTTTAATGTTTTGTAATTAGAGGTATTACCCTTTAAAGTTTGCCAGTAAGAAGTCGCCGCTTTTGCCGCTTGCATCTCTGGTCTGGATAAAGCTGTTCTGGTTTGATTTAAAGAAACATCCCATATATTCTCTAGCCCACCTCTAATAAAAGCATCCCACTTTCTTTTACCATCGGGAGTTTTCAATATAAGGTTTCTTGCTTGTTTTGTAGCTTCGGGGCTAGTTCCTAGTAAAAATCTTCTTCCAGATAAATAAAAGTCTTTAGGTTTTGCTTTAGCCAAAGCTGGCAAAGCACCGCCCTGAGCCATTGTTATAGGAGAACTCATTTCAGTCCATATATCTCTAGCTAAAGCGTATTGAGGGGCTTGAGCGTCTAAACTTTTAATTAAAGTATTCTTTAACTCGACCAATGAAGGTGCTGTAGCACCAGTAGGTGTTTTTGTATTTTCAATCGTATAATCTAAAACTTCTTTGATATTTTTTTGAACAAACTCTAAATCTAAATCAGTGCCTCTTTTTGAATAAGCCTGTTTAATCCTTCTGAGAGGTGTTGCTATTACTGGCATATCATCTATTAATTTAGTTATTTGGTCATCAAACTCTTTTATAGAAACAACCACAGGTTGTTGCGCTATTTCTTGACCTTGAGAATCAAAGACAGGTCTGTAAAAAGCAGATTCATAATAAGGTTTGCCAGCCGCAGTTCTTTGTTTTGATAGCAAATCTAAAGCAGATTTAGATGCCCCAGCAATCTCTTCCCCAGCTACATCAGCCCCTTTAAAAATAGGTGCTATTTCTTCCATTAAACCAGCTTGAGCCTTTAGAGCTTCTTCACCCCTCTGAGCCGCAAAACTAGCCATTGGCTCTGAAGTCTGAGGTAAGTTCCCTAAAGCCACTTGTTGTGCTCTAAGCCCAGCAGAACCTGTTAATTCGGCTGGAGTTAAAATAATATTAGTATTGTACTTTTGATTTATCTCCGACAAAACCTTAGCTAGCGCATCAGCCGCAGTTTTAGTGCCAGAACTAAGCTCTCTCTTTAGCATCGTAGCCGCTTCTGTAGATGCCGCCTTAGTTAGCCCCTTTGCTATAAGTGAACCAGCTAAAGCCAAACTTAAATCAAATGCACCTGTGAAACCTATTCTAGAAACTCCAGAAGGTTCTAAAGCAGTTCCAGTAAAAGCCTCTCTTAAAGCCTGACCGCCCATTGCCGAAAGTGTACCAGCCCCCATAATCAAAGGTGGATTAGCTGTTGGGAGTGTTAATGCTGTGCCAAGCAACCCTGTCATTGCAGGAAAAGCCTCAGCAGTACCCTTCACAAAACCTCTGGAAAAACCAGATTCTACAAATTGCATCTTGCCTGTTTTAGGGTCACGATAAACAATATTACCATCAACAACACCGATGTTTTCTCTGGGTATCCCTAGTTCCTTGGCATAGTAATCTAACTTAGGCTCTGTCTCAGTCATAAAGCTAGCTACGCCAACATCTAGTAACCCTGCTGGCTTATCAGTGTATATTTGCTCCACTGGTCTACCAGTTCTTGTTTCAAATGGGCTTGTAAAAATATCAGACATTTTTAAACACTCCCACTCATTTTCCTAGCGTCTTGTTTATACGCCTCGTAAGCATCATCTCGTGTAGCCCCATCATTATCTTCTAAGAAATATTCTACATATTCGTGCATATACAAAGTATCACCATTTTGATTGGTGATTGATATAGGATAATCTAAATATAAATCATCTGTAATTTTTGCTTTACCAGAGAAAATATCTTGATTCCTTTTTTGAATAGACAAAAGAGAGGCTATTGTATCTCTAAGTTTTGCTTGGGCTGTATAAGGGTCATCGCCTTTATTTAAAACAAAACTTTCTATTCTTTTTAACTCTTGAGCTGACACAGCCGCTCCTGCTAATTCTGAAATGACGTTGGAAAATCTACTTTGAACTTGAGTAAAAAATCTAGCTTGGTCTGTTAAATATTGTTGTCTAGCTTTTGAAACTGGTATTCCCAACCTAGCGGCATTACTGGTTATATAAGCACCTAATTGGTTTCCAGTTTGAAAATACTCTGGCTTAAAGGAGTTCATAACTTGTGTCATAGAAGAAAGTGCTTGGTTTGATTTTAATAGAGATTTCTCTATTTCAGTTTTTGTTGATTTCTCTATATCAGACACATCTCCACTTTGAAAAATTATATTTCCTGCGGTATCACGGACAATAACGCCCTTTTCTCCGACTTTAGTACCGCCAACTCTTACATAGCCTTGGCTATTAGCATTTGGATTATCTGGGTCATACATAGCCTTATATGGCTGTCCTGTTTTCTCATCATAGATAGTTTCTAGCTTAGGTGGTTCAGTTTCCCCTGCCTTCTGCATCTCCAAACCAAACTCAAGTTGTTTTAGATTATATAACCTATCTTCTATTTCAGCACTTCTTTGCCTCTCAGCCTCAGCTTGCTCCAAAGCCTTGCCACCCATGTAACCCTCTCTAGCCGCACCCAGAGCCTCTCCAAATATCTGCCCAGTAGTTCTAGGCACAGGTGAGTACCCAGACTGCTGTAGCAAGCTCTGAGCCGCACTATCAAGTGCCATACCCATAGGGCTAGTAGGTGATGCACCCAAGCCAGAGCGAATCTTGGCTAGCATTGATGATTGCGGTGTTGTTTGCGCTTGTCTCTGCTGTTGCATTTGCTGATTATATTTAGCCAACGCTTGCACAGGAGCAGAAACAGGTAAACCAGCTACCCTTAAATTAGGCATAGATGATTGTGTTGCTAGCTCTGGTCTAGGAGTAGGAGAAAGACCAAATCTGCTCGGTATATTTGTTGGTCTAGGCGTAGGGCTAGCAATGTCGGGGTTCATGATATACCCGACAGGTCTTTGGGTCATAGAGACTACGCTCTTCCCTGTTCGGTCATAAACAGGAACTCCCTTTGAAAAATAATCGTCAAATAATCCCATTAGACTTGCGCTCCTATTCCACCACCTAGCAATCCTAATCCCAATGTCATTGGATTACTTGCCCCTGCTTGGCTTGCAATTCGAGCAGTACCTAGCGCACCACCCAAGAAACCAGCCGCAGGAGAGGCATACATCGGGGTAGCTTGCTGTTGACCTAATGAGCCAGAACCACCCTGCACCAACGTCATATAGTCAGCTAGCTTCTGAAGCGGTAAGTTTTGCTGATAGGTAAAGCGTTCTATATCTGCCGCTAGTTCTGCCTGTTCCTGAGCCTCTCTAGCCGCACCAACACCAGCTAACATCTGCGCTGGGGCTAAACCAAACTGGTAAGCACTAGGAGCTTGCGCTATCGCCTGTTGCTGTGCTTGCAGTGCCAAAGGTGCTAATGACTGAGCCATTGCTTGCGCCCCATACTGAGAGCCGTAACGCCCCGCCTTACCTAACGCACCCTCGACTTGTTCAAGGGCTGGTCTGAAAGCCGCAGATTGAAGAGGGTTAGTACCCATCAAGTTCTGCATCACAGCTTGCTGTACGCCCTGCACCAACGGATTAGGTTGCATTGCATAGTCGCGTGTTGCGCTCAGAGCCATCTCAGATTCGGGGCTAAAACCAACAACCGTACTCTCAGGGTAATATTGCGGAGTAGGGCTTTCGTAAAGCCTCTTAGCTTCCTCAACTCCAAACTTCAAAAACGGCTGTGCGAACGGTGTTGCGCCTGTTGTCGAAGTAATGGTTCTTGTTGAACCACCGCCACCTTTACTCATTTTATAATTCCTTCACTAAAACTATTGAAGTCGGCTCATATTCTTTTAACACTTTTTGCCAACCTTTTCTGCCTATAATCTCCATGCCATGACAGCCTAAGCTCTTAGCCCAATCCGATACTATCTTCTCACCCTCAAGAAGTTCATCCATATCACCACCAGCTAACCATATTCGACAAACAGACCTGTTCGGATAATCTACTATTTCCGTCACTATAGCAGATTTCTCGAACGGAAAAAACTGGGCTGTGCCTTCCTCAACGGACTGGCGTACATCTGCCAAGCTATGACTATCATGTGCATATCCAAGTGCCGCCTCTATATACGGAGCGCAACGCTCCCACGTTTTATCCCACGATGAAATATGCAAAGGGCGCATCGTGTCCTTGATTGTCATGGTTAATCACCATTGTTCCATTTGTACTACTGCCGTCAATATAAGGATTATGATGCCAAGGGTCATGGTCAAGCCCTGTGAAAAACACCAAACTTTGAACATTATATCTTGGCTCAGAAACTGTTGTCTGTGTTGAATTTGCTGGAAAAGTAACATATCCAACGCTATTTAATCCACCGTCAATCGTGCGGTTTAAAACCTCTGCTATTTCGCGTGTTGTAGCTGTGACAGGGTTTAAAGTCCTAAAGTTGGTTTGTCTTTGCTCAATAGCCATTAACGCCTACCTATCTCTCTAGCTTCAATGTCAATCCCTTGAATGTTTGTCCATAAACCAGACAGAGACATCTTTGCTCTATGAAACCTAGCCGCAGACCTAAAGGGATAGAAACCGTCAGAATTAAGGCTTGTGCTACTGCCGTAAACAACATCATCAGCTATGCTGTTCCGTGTGCCTATCTGAGCCGTCACAGCACCGCCCTCGTAATATGGGTACATTCTAGTAACAATGCTATGCTTTCCGCTAGATACCCCTATCTCGCCTGTCTCAATAGTTGCTGGTATCGGGTCTCCAGTAAAACTGAATATCTGGTTATTAACAGCACCGCCAAAGAAGAACTCACCGCCCTTGTACAAAGGGCTATCAAGTACAGTTGTTAATCCATCGAGGGTAGCTGATAAGTTGTCTAGCTGGTCTAGCGTGTAACCAGCACTAAAGAATGGGGCTAAATAATCTGCTCTGGTTTTAACAAGCGACCACCGCCCTAGCACATAGTTATAAATCAATAATGTATCTGGCGTACCATCACCACTCGCAATAGATGGATAGCTCCATATTGCTATTTGATTTAGTGGGTCTACAGATGCTGATACGTTCTGCTTAAACCCTAGATTAAAATCCTTAGCAAAAAACTTGTTTACTTTTTCTGCACCAATCGGTGTGGAACTCTGCCCATTGAAAAGGTAAAATCCATCATTTGAATAGAAGAATACATTACTGCCAACATTGCAGACAGAACCCTTTATGCTACAACCGCGCTGGCTCTCAACTTTGTCGAACTGAAACACTAGCGGAAGTCCAGAGTAAGTGGCTCTAAATATAGCCCTCTCTGTGAGGATTGTGCAGTATTCACCGCCAACTAATCCCATAACCTCGCCAGAATCAGGTAAGTCTTGAAAGTCTGATTGGTCAGTCCCAGAAGTCCAGCTATCTATTGCATTGAATCCTGACCACCTTACACGGTATGGAACTCTGCCAGAACCCTCATCTATATTTCCTGTCCAGATAAAATCACGCACCACAGCAATGAAGTCAGCCTTTGGGGGTGTGCCACCTAAATTAGAAAATGCAGTATCTGTGCCTAACTGCCATTTCTGTAGCTCTTCACCAGTACCGCCAGCCGCGATTACATACTCACCAAACTGCACAAAACGCCAACGCTCATCATTGATTAAGTCATACGCTGGGCTACCAGCCTTACTAACGTCATCTAGCGCAGAGGTGGAAGCATTAAACTCATATAGTTTTGCCGCATCACCAGCAAATAGCTTTACGTTCCCAGCGTTATCCTTTGCCGCAAAAATACCTCTTATTTTGCTGTCTGCTGTCGCGCTGGAATACTCAACAAACTCAGGAAACGAGCGATAACCGACAGCCGCTGGAAGCACATTCTCTGCTGTTATAATACCTTGGTTTAAATGTTCTGGCTGGTCAGGTAGCCACTCACCGAATGTAATCATTGTCTTAACCAAACCTCACTGCCTGTTGGCACTTGCGTCCATATTTCAGAACCTATGGCTATATCCGTCCATGTTTCATTATCTGAATCAACAAGAACCCAATCTTCGCCAAGTATTTTGGCTATCATAGTTCCTTCTATAGATATAACAGATGTTCCAGCAAAAGAAAATTCCAACCCAGCCAATGCTTCTGTTTCTATCGCAATAGATTCAGACGCTGAAACCAGTGATACCGTTTTTGCTGTTGATGTAACTGTTGCCGCTATATCTACGCTAGAACTATCTGTCCTAACTCTTATTGCAGAACCACTTTCAGTAATAGCTATGCTTTCTGACGCAGATGCTGTCCTGAGTTTAGTAGCTACAGCACTCTCTGTAACACTTATATCTACCGCAGAAGAATCAAAAACTATTCTTCTTACTTCGGTTGATTCTGTAACGGATAAATCAACAGAAGCAGATACCGATTTAATTCTTTGCTGTTCACCAGTAACATTTACAGATATATCTGGCTGAGATGAAACAGTGCGTAATATAGTCGGTATAGCTTGATTAGTAATGGCTATATTTTCGCTAGCCACGGCAGAAGCAGTCACGTTAGCTACACCTGTTGTCTCAATAGATATATCAACAGATGTAACCCCAGCTAAAGTAGCCTTAGAACTTGCGCTAACATTTGTAGCACCCAACACAGATGCTGACATAGTTCTTATTCTTATAGATTCGCCAGATTCCGTAATTGCTATATCTTCTGAAGCTAAAACAGTTCTTGTTATAGTTTGAACAGCTTGCTCAGTTACCGCTATGTCTACTTGTGAAGATGTTGTTCTAATCCGTGTTGCAGAGGACAACACGGTAGAAGCTAAATCTACAGAAGAAACAGCAGAAGCAATAAGTTTAGATACTGCGTTTTCTGTGATTGCTATAGATTGAGATGAAGCAACTTCTTTGACAACATTATAAGCACCAGCAACAGTAGCCGATATATTTACAGAGGCATCTGCAAAAACAGCATTTCTAAATACAATCGCAGTTGCTGTAACTGTTGCAGATATGCTTTCCGAAGCTGTAGCAAAAGTAATCTTCTCAGGTGTTGCTGTAACAGTAGCCGCTATGTTTACTGAATCGCTAACTGTTCTGATGCGTGTGGCTTGTGTTGATTCTGTTATTGCTGTGTTTGCTGTCGCATCAAACGCTAGTACGCTGAACGGAACAGCAGATACAGTTATCGCTGTTGCCACAGAAGAATCAGTAAATGTCGTTTTTGTTAATGATGATGATACTGTTGACGCAATATTAACGCTGGCTGAAAACAGCCTTGTCTTTCCAGCAGAAGCACTAACAGATGCCGCACCTACAACACTAGCAGACATAAGCCTAATAACGGTAGGCGTGTTAGTGACCGTTACAGCCGTAGAAACATTAGATAAAGCAGTTCTAATTCTTGTAGATAATGTAGACTGCGTAATTGCAGTGGACACGGAAGCAGAAGTTTTTTTAACTAATGAGGCTGTGCTTGCTATATCTAAAGATAATCTAATCACGCGGTTTACTAATTCATTATTATAAACCCTTAAATTAGATTTTATATCGCCACTAAAAGCAGTCGCAGATTGATAATGAGTGTTAGAAGTAGATGAAGTTCCACCAGCTATATAATTGTAACCAGCACCCCAACCCCCTACATCAGTGCCAGCAAAACTACCACCTTCTAAAGACGCACCCCCAGAAGTTTCTTGGTATATTACAAGCCTATTATCAATCCATAACCTAATTCTACCAGCCGCACTAGGTTTAATTTCCCAAGTAAGTGTATGTATGCCATCATCAAACTCAGGTATATTTGAAATAGGTACATTTGCAATAGCTACATCTGTATCATCAGATAGCAAATTTACATTTGTTGCGCCTTCTCCAGCACGAAAACGCAAATGATAAATATTGTTTATCTTACTTACGCCTAGCCAAGAACCTATTCCACTCCCACCAAACTCCCAAATACATTCGGTTTGAGAAAAAGAAGAAGGCAAAACAAGTTCGCCAGACATAACAATATTATTGGAACGATTTGTACCAGAAAAACCGCCACTATTTGCAAGTTGACCTTCAGCGTATGAAAAGTCTAAAGTTAGACCTGTTTCTGGTGGTGGGGTTTTGGCAAGCAAAACGTCAAAAGACGTAATGCTATCAAGAGTGCCAAAGTTCCACGTGTCGAGCGCACCCCACTGATTCATCGAATCTAATGTAGTTGCGCTCCACTCAATAGCGTTTGTGTCTAACGTATCAAATGGGGTAGTTAGACTGTCGAGCGTACCCGACAGATTATCTAAAGGTACGCGATAACCCATCGGTTACTCCATTTAAGCGGCTGTTACGTCTAAATCACCAGTATCGATTTTTAGAATATCGCCAGATGCAATAGATTTTGAAGCACTAAAAGCACCATGTATTAAAAGATTGCCACTTGATGAAGCATCAAAAATACCAAAGTGGCTTACTGTACCCCATGAACCTGTGGCGGCAGGAAATTCAATAGCCGAAGAATTTGAGGTAGTGCCACCAGAAGCCGCGCTAAATGTAGCTGACTGTCTAGCATAACCACTACCAGATAATTCTGTGCCAGTGTTACCTTCACCAAAAGTTGCTGTTGCTAGACCAACATATACAGTAGAAGGGTGAGTAAAAGCACCTGTTCCAAGAATGTGGTCTAAAATCTCGTTTTCGAGATAATTGGACATTGCAGACATATCTTAACTCCTTGCCGCATATTGTTGACGTAAATAATCAGACTTGATTTGCAAAGAGCCGCTTCCGTACTGTGACCGTTGCTCATCAACTTTGACCTCTTCTAAAGCTCTTGTGAACTTAGAATCATATACCGAAGCCCTCTGCTCATCTAGTAAATATGTGTACGCCTCTGTTAGTGCGCCATACAAATATAAGTCAGGAGACCTCAAGAATAGTGTAGTTGTAGCAGAATCTGATAGGCTATTCAAATCACCTATATATATTATCTCTGCTGTGTAACTAGAATCAGGAACTGGTCTTAGTTTAAGCTCCTTGCCTACAACGCTGTAACCAGATGGTTTGCCTGTTGATGTAGTGCCATAAGATTGGTCTAAACCAACAGGGCTATAATAAGTTAAAACATTTATCGGGCTTGTGTTTAATTTCACTTCGCGTATCTCACGCATATCTGTCGGTAAAGCAATATATTCATCACCACTTGTTAGAGTAGCTGTAACTCTCTTCTGCTGTTCGCGTGTTTCCAGTTCGCGATTCATTCTGCTCTCAGCAAGCTGAATAAAATTCGGTATTTGGTCTGTTAAATCATCACGAGCCAGAAAGTTGGCTATAGCCGTCTTTAACTCTGCGTAAGTGCTAATGCTCATACTCTGCCGCCACCTGTTCTAAATGCCCTGTTTTCGCTATCGTTTAGCCACTGTTTCCAAGCCTTCGGATTATCCTTGGGTCTACCAAATTTATTCAGTAACTCATTATATATGATATTTGGTATTTCTGCTACATGAGCCATGTGTTTCTGAGTACCTATCATCTGCCCCTTTTGCCAATCATCAGCCATGTGCTTATTTAGCTTTATAAGGGGGTCAAAACTTTGTGTCTGTACAATACGCTGTGAGCCATCAGTATCTGTGACTAAATCTACCGCCTTGCCAGCCTCATTTTTAATAGTGCGCTTCATATATCACCATAAGAGTTAGGGAGAGAGCTTCTGCCCTCTCCCAAGTTACATTAAGCACCTGATAGGTCTAGTACCATTGCGTGTGCTTTTGGAGCAGTTACTTTTAACGCCCACTCAGTCACAAGCTGGAACTTCTCTGCATCACCAGTTGGAGCGATTTCGTTTTCTGCGAAATTACGTCCGTTTAGTGTGGCAATAGAAGCGAAGTCAGGGTCAAGCAAGAATATGCGGTCATTGCCCATAAATCTTGATGGAGTAGCATCAAGAGTTCCGAAATCGGTCAAATAGACTGATGTACTCGCAACATATGTTGTTTCCTTAGCCGCAGTCATATTTACCTGATTTTGCACCAAGTTGTTTGACACTGTTAGGCTTGAGAAATTGGCGCGGTTGGTGGCACTCATCACCATAAGTGATGGGTTTCCACCGTCAGTCCAAGCATCCTGCATAGCATCGTCAATTAGTGCCAATGTTAATGCACGGTCAGTTCCACCAGTTACTGTGTCTGCACCTGTTCCTGCGGAAAAAGCACCATCCCCAGCACCTACTGAACCGTTTGTAATCCAGCAAGTAAGTGATGCTGATTTACGAGGCTCAGAAGCTGAACGAGCAACATCTGTGTCACCAATCATCTTCTCGATGTCTCTGCGAAGCTCTAAACCCTTTAGAACCTTCTGATATTGAACCTCTCTGTCGCGTCCAGCCAGCTCAACGGAGTCTAAAGTTTTCGAAATTGCAACGGACTTCTCAGAAATCTGATGATAGTTACCAAGCCTTGTTGTGGCTGTAGGTGTTCCAAAGCTACTGTCAGCTCCTTCACTGGCGTAGTTAGTTGACGCAGATGCCAATTCTTGGACTTGCCACTCGGTAAAAATACCGTTTGAAGTTTCTTTTTTAAGGTTAGAGAAAAGGGGTGTTTCTGTAGGGTCAATCCTGTAGATAACATCCGCTAACTGTTCGCGTTCGCCAACAGCAGTTGTTGTAGTATGAGTAGCCATTTAAACCTCCTATAGTTTTATCGGCTCATTAAGAAATCGACAGCAGAATCAATGGAACGCTCTTTATTGAGCCTCTGCATTGCCTGTTGCCGTGAACGACTTGCAACCTGTTGCTTAGTCTTTGGAGTTCCTGCCTTAGCCATCTTCGGAGCTTTCTTTGTGCGTTTTTTCGCATCTGGGGCTTTTTGTTTCAGCTTGTCCATTTGCCACGCCATGTGGAGTAAATGTATTGCTCGTGCGTCTGACGCATTTGCTACTTCCTCTTCTGAGAAACCCATTCTGTTTGCGAACTTAATTACCTCAAGTCGCTCACTATTACGCCTCTCATCATCTTGCCACTGGGGTATGCGATTTAGCATATCCTGCCTTTGCGCTTCCAGATGCTCACGCATCTTTTGCTGGTTCTCAACGGCTTGCTCCTGAGCTATTCTCTGTTGCTCTTGCTGAATACGGACAACTTCCTGCTGGTTCTTGTCGTACTCGGCTTTCGCTAGGAATAATTCCTTCTCGGAATAACCCTGTTCTGCTAATGCTCTCCAGTCAGGCTCTGCTTGAGTTGTCTGCTGGATTTGGTTCTTCATCAACTCTAGTTGCTGTGCGTAAGCATCCCTATATTGCCTTGCTTGCTCTGCCTCTGCTTCCAGTGCTTTGCGTTGCTCGGCTAGTTCCTGCTGACGCTTTGTAAATACTGATGTCCTAGAATAACCATTCTGAAGTTCGTCAAGCGTGACCTCAAGTTCCTCACCATCTACTTTGACGGTGTATAGCTGGGGTTGCTCTTCTTCAACTTCTTCCTCGTCATACTCCTCTTCAGCATCTTCAGCTTCATAAACTTCCTCTTCTTCATCAATCTCAGGCTCTTGCGAGTTATCCTCGATTTCAGCTTCCGCTTCAGTCTCCACTGGTTGAGCCATTTCTGGCTCTTGTCGCTCTTCTTGTGCCGTGTCCGTCTGGGGGCTTAGAAGGCTATCAACTGCATCGTTTATTGAAAATCCATTCTCATTTGAGTTGTTGGACATATTTATATTTTCCTTTTATCAAAATTTGCGGTTAGTTTTCAACCCCTCTAGGGCTGATTGAGCCAGCTTGCCATCTTCAACCGCACTTTTGAGATAATTCTTGACGGCTGAAAGGTTCTGGCACAATAAATACAATCTCTCGCGAGCTTGCGAATCTTCCACGGCACTCTGTTTCCATGCACCTGTAAATTCACTCTCCAAATAATCAAATGCTTCTTGTAATAATTCATTGCGGAGCAGTGTTTCCGCTTTAGCTCCTCTATCAATCTTCTCACGAGCTTTACCCTCATTCATATAAGTCTCACTCTCGGCATACCGTAGTTAAAGTCCATTGGCTGTCCAAACATCGGGGCTACATCTAGCAAGCCTGATGGTTGGTCTAATAATGTTGGTGCTGGGGTATATGCCTCATAATTAAATGCTGTTGGTACTTGGCTAGCAAATACTGGCATACAAGCCTGAGCGTTAGCATCATAGGTGTAACCAGCAGGACACTGACCAGTAACAGGGTTTGGCGGTACAGCCTCTTCCTCTGGTCTGTCTCTATCCATCCTGTCCATCATAGCTTGTCTTTGAGCTTCTGGGTCACGACCTGTTAATCTTCCAAATCTATCCCGAACACCAACTATATTACCCATTTCATCTAAAATAGGATAGCCTTCTCCAGACTGTAAAGTGTTATACATTTTTGTGTTAGAAATATTTGCTAGACCAGTCCCTAACATACCCAAGAATGAAGGAACTTTTACCCCAAATGCTTCCAACCCATAATTAACAGGCTCTTGTATTTTTTGCCCTAATGCTTTTTGAGCTTGACCTATACGAGCAGATTCTTTTGCCGTTGGGGCAACTGAAGGAACGCCCATTGCTTTTTGCTCTCTTTTTACACGCTTTGCAGTTTTTTCACGCTCTTTCAATAGTTTGGGGTCTGATAAAGCTTTTTGACGTTGCCTATCTTCTTCTAATCTTTCTCTCATACTTTCAGAAATCGCCATATCTAAACCCTCGGTAAGTTAGTGCTTATTTGTGAATCAGTGACTGCCTTTGCAACCCTTAGCTCTGATTCCATCTGTAACTCTTGCTGGCGAAGTTGCATCTCCATTTGCATCTTCTCACGCTCAAGCTCTATATCAGCTAACATCTTCTCACGCTTCAGTGCCAACTCTGCCTCTGCTTGCTGTTGCTTTAACTGCATCTCAGCTTGAGCTTGCATCTGGGCTGGGTCAGGCTGTGGTGGTTGTTGAGCCGCCTGCGCCTCTGCCATTGCCATTTGCTGAGGATTGTTAAAGAACATATCCGCATCCTTGAACCCACCGACTTCAGCAATACTTCTCAAGGTGTTGACGTATTGCCCCATGCTAACCAAAGGATTGTTAGCCCCCATTTGCATAAGTATCTGCTCCTGCTTTGCCGCTATTTGCGTCAAGAAAGCAATCTTCTGCTCATCGTCAGCAGTACCCAATCCAACTTGAACAACAACATCAAACTCAGATGTCCACTCTCTAGGGTCAATCGGTACAAAACTATTTCTGAGCCTTACAATGCGAGGCTTGTTATCATATTTGGTCACTAGGTGCAGTAAGCCCTTAAATAAGCTCTTCACGCCTGTTTCTGCCATATTGCGGGCATAACTCTCTAACTTGACCTGTGCGCCTCTCACAGTAGCTGAAATCGCGCTAGCGGTGGTGGATTGAAGTGCATTAGCATCTAAGCCCATCGAGGCTTTGCTCATGCCAGTTCTCTGCTCCTTAATCTCATCCACATAATCCATTAGCGGTCTAACCTCACCACCAACAGGTGTGCCAGTAATCGGACGAACAGCACCACTCTGGCGAACCCTAATTATACCGCCAGCAGTCCCATCTAGTACGTCATCGATATTAGCCATGCCCTCGACAACTTCCATGCGAGGCAGGGTGCTAGTGTAAACGCTGTCTAAGTATTGGCGTAGAAGGGTGGATTTAATAACTTGCAAATCCTTGGTCATATCAAAGATAGACCGACCAATTAATCTGTGTTGCATAAGTATCGGGCTAACAACAGCAAATGGTACATGGTCAAATGGCTCATTATGTAAAATATGATTTCCATCTGCACCAATAGCGCAAATACGTCTGCGCTCTGCAATGCCGTCACCGTCCACATCAATGTTCATTATGCACTCATAGTACATAACCTCACGCAGTGTTGGGTCAGCCGCGTCTATGCCTGTTGTAGCCTCAATGTCTCCGAAGCGATTGGTTCTCTCCTCGTCAACATCTAAATCAGATTCGCCAGCGTGTGCCTCTACCTCTTCTCGGTCATAGCCCATAGCCACCAAATCGGATACAGTCATTGATGTTCTGTGACATACGAAATACGCATCTTCCAAGCTAGTAGCCCTGCGATTTACCAGAAACTCCTCTGGCGGTATGTTGGCTATCTTTATTTTGCCCTCGCGCTCAGTAATCCTAACAACAAGGTCATAGGTGCTATTAAGTGGCATAAGTTCGCCAGCTTCATCCATATATGTTTCTGTGACTATTTCTTCCTGAGAGACAATCTCAACATCTGGGTTTTGCAGTAATAGGATTAGCTCAGGCTCTGTTAAGCCGTAATACTCTTCCTCATCTACCTTCTCCTCTTCCTCATAGTAGAACTTAACAACGCCAAGCCTAAACATGAGCGCATCTTTAAACCAATCATGCAGAATACGGTATCCCTCATTATCGTGATTGATAATGTAGTTCACATAGTCGGATATCTGGTCAGCCTTCTCAACATCTTCCTCAGTCCTAGCGTTGAAACGAACATACTTATCATTTGCTGTAAACACTCGCATAAGAGAGGGCATAATGGATTCCACTGTATCCGCAAACTCGGTAGATACAACGGATGAGCGACCCTCGACTTCATTGCCAAGCTCCTCGCCCATGTAATAATCCTGAGCTTGTAGCCTGTCCTCAGAATACTGGCTATCGAAATGGTTAAGGGCATCCGTTATCTCAGAGGATACAATGCTTTTTATTTTGTATTCATCCATTTCTGCCATTTGACTTTTTCCTTTTTGCCTTTGCACCGTGGATGCACTTGCACTCATCTTGGCACATTTTCCGCGTCACGCATCTGCCACAGTTACTAAACTTCTTTACTGGCTCTTCGACTGCCACTGGCTCTACAACCCTCGGCACTCTCGGACGCATCATTACTGTTACCATGTTACTCTGAATAATTTCCTAAAACTTGGTTCATTACTTTTTTGGTAGACTTGGCTGGAACAGTTTTACCTGTCTTAATCATTCTGCCCATATTTTCATTCATGCCACCAGAAGTGGGTCTTGGCGTAGGAAATACGGTTGGTAGGGGGCTTGATTTAGGAGATTTACCTTTGTAATTCATTTCTTGCTAGCCTTTCTTTTTTTAGCTGTGCCTGTCTTGCCAGTTGTGCCAATACCGTAAGTTGTCTTAACAGGCACTGGCTTTGGTTGTGGTAACTCAGGAGCTACCGCACCTATCTTATACACGATACACCTGTCCTGATTCAAACACTTGGTAGGATAGGGGCAGTTCTCACATGGGGTCATTAAAATATTCCTCTACTGTAATATTCTTCTAAATCTTTCGGGTCATCTGCAAACAAGCCTGTGCTTGGAACAGGCACAGTAGGTGCTGTAAATAATGGTTGCCCTTTTTGCACCGCTTCACGCATCTTAGGCGTTATCTCTATCACAAACCTGTCACCTGATACATCGCCTGTTGCGTCCTCAACAAACTTAATGCCAGCAAAGGCATCTGGGTCTAGCCTCTTTGTTACCTTCTTGCCAACCTTCGGAAGAATCTTGTCGTAAAATGTCTCAAGACCATCCTCACCCCATCTGCCAAGCTGAACATCACCAGAAGAAAATACAACAGATTTTTTGCCCTCTTTGGCGGCTTGACTAATTAGGCGCTTGATACCGACTTCGGCAAATTTCTCTGAGTTGCCGACAAATGGAGCTAAAGGCGTGTCAGCTTTTTTTCGTATTAATTTTTGTAAATCCTTGCTTTCTTCATCAAGTTCATCCCACCTTTTTTTGGAGGATTTATACTTGTCTTTTATTTCCTTTGGAACAGTAACACTGACCCGCCTGTACTGCCCAGAAAGTGGGTCGTACAAACGTATTTCACCAGAGCCACTTGTTAAAATTTCTTCAGCATTGTAATCGTTCATAACTGGCTTATCGTGTAAATAAACAGACCCGCCAGAGGATGAGCCAGACACCTCCCCGCCAATTTGCTTTGCTACCAACTTTGCAAAATCTCTTTTTGCCTCATTCTTGATGGACATTTGTTTGTTCTTTTCGTTCAAAAATGGCTCGTATTGCTCCATAGCTGATTGTAAATCCTGTTTTTCTTTTGGCGTGTCAAACCCTCGTTGCCGACCTTGCTGACCCCAATCAGACTGCAATTCCTCCACATATAAAGCACTGCCAGTAGCGTTTTCCCCAACGCCAAACTCTCTGTCTTTTGTTCTCGCGTGAACTACTATATCAGGCTCGTCAAAGTGACCGCTATAAGTAAAATCATCCTTCTTTCCAGCATACTCAGGAACTTGCAAAAGCATCTCGCGGTAGTTAGAACCACCATCTTCGGTGTATTCCATAAAGCGTGTTTCACCGCCATCATAGCCAATAATCCCTCGGTCTATAGCGTCTGTTTCTGCTTCGACACGAGCTTCGTTCAAAGAGTAACGCTCACCCCTTAAAGTGTCCCCACCCTCGTTTCTAATCGTGTAGCCCACGTCATCATTGCCGACAATCTCATAGCCAGTGTCAGGGTCTTGCAATCTTAAAATAGGGTCATAGCTGTATCGCTCAGAAACAAGTGTTTCTGCCGCATCTTCAATCGTGCCGATAACATCTCTTATATCTTCATTATCTATGAACAACTCTGAATCTCTGTCTACAAGAGCAGTCACATTGCCTTCCTCTAAAGCCTTTTGAACCTTTGCAATATCTACCTCTGTAGCGTTTAGCGCAGTTCTGCCAAAAGCCTCAGCAACATCTTCTGGCATATCTTCCATAAGATACTGAGCTTCATCAGTTACATAATCTCTTCCGTAAGCATCATAAACATCTAATTGCTCTGCCTGAGAAGGGAAATTCATACCCTCAAACTCGCTATCCCCTGCAAAGTAAACAGTTTCTTGCGGTCTGATTCGGTTTTCCTCTAACAGCCCGACAAGCTCTTCTCTTGTTACTTTAGGCTGTGACAATAACCCTTCTAATTCTGGGGTGAATTTAATTTCATCTGGCTTAACGCCTGACGATAAAAGCATTTTGCGAAACTGCTCACCAGTGCCTTTGGCTTGAGGCAATCTTTTTGCTTCCTCTAAAGCCTTACTGTAAAAGCCTAACTCATCAACATCAAAGCCTCTCGGTGAACCACCAGATACTGTGTCAACACCGCCAGCAGACATTAACGCATTTCTGCTAGGATTGGCAAAAGCACCAACAGCTAAAGCTGGCAACATACCAAAATCAAAGCCAAACTGAGTTACATCACCCATCATTTTTTCGCGGCTAATAGGTATGCCACTAAAAATATCTCTTAATGTATTTCTGGGGATGCTAGCGGATTGATAGGTGCTGACAGCCAAGTCCTTAGCTAAATCACCAAATGGCTGTAAATTTACATCATAATTAGGCATAGGCTCTTGCAATATGCCAGTAGGAGCTACTGTTTGCGTAGGGATATTATCCTGCAATAAACCGCCTGTCCTAAAATCAGTAAAATACGGATTAGCCATTCTTCTTACTCTTCTTTGCTGTCTTTGCCGCCTTCTTAAACGCCTTAGCGGTAGGCGCACCCTTAGTGCCAACCTTCCGCATAGTCTCTCCAGAGCCAGCCTTTATCCGCTTTCTCTTAGCTTGAATATTAGCATACAGCCCCTTCTTATCCGCCATTAGCAGTATTTACCTGTCTTTGTGCGGTCTTGAGACTTCTTGCCTTTTTTGCCTTTTCCGTATGCCATGATTTTTCCTTTCTAATACCCATATATTTCGTTGGGGTTAAAGTAATATTCTTGAGGGTTGTAATAATTTCTACCATCATAAAAGCCCATGGGGGTTCTGCTAGATAGCGGATTTTGCATAATTTCCCGACTAACCGTAGAATCTCTTAACATCTGCATACGCAAACGCCTCATCTCCAATTCTTCTGGGCTAATCATAAAATCTTCCGTGTATGGCTCATACACTTCCTCATCTCTAAATAGATAAGGTTGTCTATCGTCAAGCAGTAGCCCCTTGTAAATCATCTGAGGGTATTCATCCTCTAAATATTCCTGCTCTGGAAGTAAAAGTCCAAACATATTACCACTTTACCTTATCTGCCCAAAAAGCCGCAGACATTTTGCCCTTGGCAATGTTCTTGGCGTGTCTATCCTTAAACGACTTACGCTTCTTCTTCATCGCCTCGCTCTCACCCTTCTTAGGTGCGCCAGCAGTCTTAGCACCTTGCTGTCCAAAGCGAATGGTTTTTACCTCATCACCTGATTTCGCTACAACAACATGGCTCTTAGTAGGATGATTAGGCGTTCTCTTCGGCTTATTATAACCGCTAACGCCAACTCGCTCAAGTCGGGGGTCTTTACTCATCGAACTCCACCTCAATCATTTTGGAAGTCTGTATAAGCTCTGCAACAGTGCTTTCATTCATACCAGACCTTATACCACAAACATAAGTCAAATGTAACATAGCATCCATCATATGACCCCAATCCACATCCTCGGAACTGTTAACAATCCCCTGAGCGTGAACGTCCAGCATAGTGCCAACAGCATCTACCAACCTCTGATGCTCATGCCAACCCTGCTCAAATTCATCCATCTCCCCTAGCTCTTCCCTAGTAGGAAACTGAATCACATTATCATTGGTCATACAATCCATCCTCTGTTTGTGTTTAACTTCCTACTGGAATTATAACTCCTCGAATACCCACCAGCTATCGCACCAGCCTCAGCAAATGTTAGCACAAAAGCATCCGCTACGTCAGGGCTTCTCTGCCCCCTCTTCTTCATCTCGTCCTTGCCCTCAACCTTCAATTTACCGCTAGATAAATACTTATACCGTATCCCACTAAGCTCCTGCATCAAAGTGCTATCGTCAGGCATTTTAACATCCCTTCCCTCAAACCACTCCCTCGCGTTCCAGAATAACTCGTCCCTCAGACGATTAAACCTATCCTTCAAGCTAGGCGATTCACTCACAGAAATAGCTATAGCTGGCATATCTAACTCCCTCAACCTATCAGCTAGCCCAGCACCAATGCCAATAGCATCAATATATATCGCTGTCGGTCTAAGCATATACGGACAAGCCTCATACTCAGCCATAACAATACCAGCCATTTCCATCAAATCGCGCCCCTGATACGTCTTTATAGGCTCTAGCAACACATTGCCCTGCCTCTTAGCTATCGCGCTCCTATCACCGCCAAAACGCGCTACATCAACACCCCAAACAGTAGGCGTGGTAGGTGAAGCCTCAATATCCCTCTTCACAGCCTCTTCTATCAAGTAAAGGGGCAATAACACATCATCAGACTGCGTGGGGAACTGCCCCAACACCCTCACCCGATAAACATTGCTCTCAATCCCATACTTCTCAGCCATGTTCTCCAGAAACTGCTCAGATACACTCGGACTGTCCAGACAGCTCACAGTCATAGTAAACCACCTATGCCTCTGGCTATGATGACTCTCATAAAAGAACCCCTCAGACCTAGTGGGGTTTCCACACATCACAGTCTTAGCCCCTTCCGTAGACATCGCGCCCTCTCCAACTTGGAAAACAATATCAGGAATACCGCTAGCCTCTTCGCAAATAAACAGCATATTCTCGCTGTGAAAGCCCTGCAAAGCCTCTGGGTTCTCTCTCCTGCTTGTCCTAGCCACCGCAAAACTATCCGTAGCACCCTTCAAGCTAATCTTATCGCTCTTGAACTCAAGAAGCTCCTTGAACCCCTCTGGTAAGCCCCTAGCCCACTTGTCAATCTCAGTCCATAAAACGTCCGATAACTGGTGAGCCGTGTTTGCAGTAATAGCCGCCTTACACGGATAATGGGTACACAGCCACCATAACGCCAGCCATGAAAGAAAAGCCGTCTTGCCAACCCCATGCCCCGAAGCAATGCTAACGCGGTCATTAGATGCAATAGCCCTGAGAGCTTCCTTCTGCCACTCATACGGCTTCGCTCCGATAATCTGCTCCACAAACAGAACAGGGTCATCGTGAAGGGCTATAAGCAAATCTGTATTTTGGGATTTTTTTGGCTGGGGTGTCATGTGTGCCTCAGATTAAAGGGGGGTGGGTGTGATGGTATATTTTTTTATTGGCGGTGTCGCGTGCGAAAAAGGGGGGGTATTTTCAACTTTTACGATATTTTGTCGCATAATGTTCATTATGGAAGATATATACAGCATACCTATCAGTCTAAGTCCTTGTTTTTATTAGATAACCTATGAGTGCGTATACTATTGGTTGTAAAACCCTCGGAATCGGGCTTCAAAATCGGTGTGAAATCTCCGTGCGCGTGTGTGAAACGGTTAAGAGATTTTCTCACAAAATCTTCCATCGGCTTCTCACCTAACCACTCACTCCACATCCTATCCCACTCGCTATACTTCATTCACAGAACCCTCGATAGTCCTAGCTTCCAGACGCTTTCGCTCTTCCACCGCTTGCTGTACCTTCTTCAGTTCATCTATAAAGCTAGCTTTATGTTCCACTTCGATGCGCTGTGTCTGCTCACCATACAGCCTCGGAAAGAACTTAGCCATGCGCCACTTGGCGGTATCTATCTCCAGCCTAGCAGATTGCCAATCTGTTTTCTTATCCTTCATATCTTGGATAACCCCATCGATATGGTCATCGATAGCCGTAGCTCTGCTTTCCTGCGCCAAGAAATACTTATTCCTGACAACCTCATCCTTGTTCATAAGATTGTAGAAAGCCTCATAGCTTGGCATATCATCATCCCTGCCAACGCTTCTGGCACTTCTGCCATCGATTGCTATACGTCTAAGAAACTCATCTACGAGTGCTGGTGTAAACTTCATA